>ULSV01015755.1_pt1 | contig 68519 bp, 45 predicted proteins | sample 1956991 | NCBI WGS metagenome assembly ULSV01 (sample SAMEA4835717, study PRJEB28245) | human gut metagenome | biome: gut microbiome; material: fecal sample | place: Denmark | collected 2008 | reverse complement strand
ATCAGAGGGTCCTTGGTTCAAGTCCAAGAGGAAGAGCAAAAAGGTTCGTCATTGCGGCGAACCTTTTTTGTTTTCTATAAAAACCACTTCATTTATTACTGCACTTTTTAAGGAAAGGTAGAGGGAAGCAAAGGCGTTTAGTATTATTTAACTATCCGCCACAGCCAAGGTCAGCACACTGATGCGTATTCCGGCCACTTCGCAGAAAACATCGGCACAAGCGGTAGTCGTGGAACCGGTGGTCAGCACATCATCTATTATCAATACATGCTTTCCCGTGAAGTACTCCGGATGGTGCAACCGGAAGATGCCGTCTACATTTTCCCAACGCTCATAAACCGATTTATGCGTCTGTGTATCTGTATTCTTTTCACGTACTACCGAAGAAATATCCACCGGGATTCCCGATACCTGAGATACTCCGCGGGCAATCCACTCACTTTGATTATATCCGCGGGCTTTCCGCTTCCGGGGGTGCAAAGGGACGGGGATGATGACATCAATATCTTTAAAAAAATCCGTTGCCGATAATTCCGCTGCCATGAAACGCCCCATAGTCGCCCCCAGTTCCTTTTTCCCGCCATACTTGAACTGATGGAGAATCCGGCGGAAATCCCCTCCTTTACGATAGAAGAAGTAAGAAGTGGCACGTTCCAGAGGAAACTTCCCCCAAAACATACGCTCCACAGGATTATCTTTCACTTTATGATAATTAGTACGCGGCATATCCATGTTGCAACGGGTGCAAATAGTCTCTTCACTTTCTATAAGCGGTGCTCCGCAAACCACACAATAGCGTGGAAAAAAGAGATGGAACAAAGGCCCCAACCAGCTTTTCATAGTATTTTTCATCGGGTAATCTTATTTTATCACATCCCCAACGGGGGAACTTCCTGTATCAAATTTTGCAATACCGGATGCAGATGTCCATTTGTAGCAATGATATGATGCCCTTCTATAAAATTATCGTTGCCATAGAAGTCAGTCACCCGGCCACCCGCTTCAAGCACAAGCAATGCCGCGGCCGAGTAATCCCATTTTCCGATGAAAGCTTCCGCCCAAGCATCAAATCGTCCGGCAGCCACATAACAGATGGCCAGGGCAGCAGAGCCGGTCATGCGTATACCGCCCACCTTGCCATATAAATTATGTATCAAGTGTTCTCCCGTACGGGCATATTGCCGAGAGTTATAAGGTAACTCAACCACCAGAAAGGCATCTTCCATCTGCTGTACATCAGAGACCTGTATGCGCTGACCATCCACATAGGCACCGCCGCCTTTCCAGCCATAGAAGCATTCGTCACGGCAAGGGTCATAAACCACGCCCACCAGCAATTCTTCCCTTGAGCGAAGACCGATGCATACACAATAAGGAGCATTATCATGGATATAATTAGTTGTTCCGTCCAGCGGGTCCACTACCCAGCAATAGGGTTCGTCCCGATATACCGCAGAACCTTCTTCCGTAATAAAACCGGCTTCAGGCAACAAAGCAGAAAGTGCAGCCACAATCTGTTTCTCCGATTCTTTATCTACATACGACACATAGTCATGCGCGTGTTTCTTCTCCACGCTTTCACTGCGAAAGGTTTTCCTTTCTTCTTTCAGGAAACTTCCCGCATCCATAGCGATACGGCAAACTTCGGCTGTAAGTGACGCTAAATCCATATTCATTATCCTTTCTTCTTTTATTCTATTATTTCCCTCGCAATCCAGGCGCAGGCCTCAGCATCCGCCAGTGCATGGTGATGCTGCTCCAACTCATAACCGAAATAAGCGGCTACCGTATGCAACTGATAGTTGGGCAAGCCTTTTATCCGCTTGCGGGCCGTACTCAAAGTACAATGAAACTCGTAATCGGGATAATCCAGGCTATAAGTTCTGAAAACGGCTTTCAGACAACTCTCATCAAAACCCTTATTATGGGCTATGAGCGGTAATCCTTCGATAAGTGGTGCTATCTCCTGCCATACGGTAGGAAATATCGGAGCTTTTGCCGTGTCCGCCATTGTCAGTCCATGCACACGGGTGTTCCAATAGGTGTAGTATTCCGGTTCGGGGCGAATCAGACTATAGTAACTATCTACAAATTCTCCTTCCCGCACAATCACCACACCGACACTGCACACACTGGTACGCTGTTCGTTGGCTGTTTCAAAGTCTATGGCAGCAAAGTTTTCCATAATTCAGAGATGTCAAAAGTCTATTGTGGTTCCCCCACCTGCTGATAAATCAGATTTCCCCGTTGGCTGACAGTCCATTTATTGTTCTCCAGGCGGACATTCTTCGTGTCATCATCCTCTACATTCCATGCGTAGCCGCCGACGGGCAAAGAGCGACGGTCCAGTATTTCGTTCGGGCGGTCGTCGGAAAAGAAGAGTTCCACTTGCAGCGAATCGGGCGAGAAAACAATATAGGCGGCTTTATCTTTATCTGCCACATCTTCCACACGTACTCCTTTCTCCCAAAGACGGATACAGTCTTTCAGAACTTCACTCCAGGTATATCCGGCGGAGGCTATGCAACCGTGAGCATCCTTATCATCACCCACCTTATTCTCTTCACTCTTTTTACTTTGAGAGTTTCCACAACCTGTAAACAGGAGACTGACACACATCAAGAGTAAAAAACAAACATTTCCGGTTTTCATAAGAATCATCTATTTATATTTCGCACGCCAAAAGTACGAATAAATATGAAGTAGGGAAAGTTATCACATTTATTTCATGCATGGGAGGGAAAACTCTCTTCAATAAAGTTTTTCGGTAAGTTGTCAGCACTCCAGCACTGATACAGCTCAAACCCTTTGCCAGTCGTGGTTTGGAGACAGTGCTGACAAGGTGTTTGTAAGTGACGACAAACGGTTTGTCAGCACTGTTTTTCAGACTATTTTCGAACGTATACCACTATGAATCAAAAGAGTAGTTCAAATTTAGCATAAGTAGTAGTTCAAAATTAGTTGGATATATAAATGCTAATTTAGCACATGTAAATAGTTTATTGCTATACGGACTATTCGTCATCCCGAGCTTGTCGAAGGATCTCTTCTCTTATTTGTATAACGCAGCTTTATGCAAAGAGAGTAGATCCTTCGACAAGCTCCCTTTGATAAATGATTTGAAGGGAGGCTTTTGACTATTATCAAAACACACTTACAACTCTATCGCAAACATAAAGAAGGACAGAAAGGAAGAAAAAGGAATATTGCAACATACATAAACACTGTATACAAAATACAAATAAATAGAACGTCTTATTTCAAGATAAACGATCACATAGGAGAGCTATGTGGAAAAAAGACATAAAATCGACCCATAACAATAAACAGGACAAAAATTATTTTTTACCCAAAAGGAACAATTCCTCAATAAAACATTCTATATTTGTAAAAAGATTAAGCAATTACAAAGATTCATCACAGAATGACATTGCATACTGTGCAATAAGAAAAAAATGCAAAAAGTGATAAAGCTTCGTCTCTCCTTCCATATAAGAAGCGGGATAAAGCCTATAGCCCTCCGCTTTTTATACAATAATCTCCGCTGGCGAGGACAGGCGAAAATAACAAACAGACAAAATGAAAAAGAGCATCACATTCTTGCTTTACGGACTATTCGTCCTATTAGCAGCCTGTTCTGATGATTCAGACACCAGCCCCGCCCCTACTCTAACCACAGGAAGTGTCGTCAATCTTTACAGTTCGGAAGCTATCATAGAAGGAAGCATCAACATCCCCGAGGGTTCAAGCGTAAGCGAATATGGAATACTGTATTCTACCGAAAATTCCATGGATGACACCGCCCACCAACCAGCAATATCCACTCCCGGAGGAAAATTCATCGTCCAGCTCACCGACTTGATACCCAATACCACCTATTTTTACTGCGCATATGCCAATGGAAACTTTGGTACCGCGAAAGGCGATGTCAAGAACTTCAAAACCCGAACCAGCATTGCTCCATCTTTAGGGGCATTATCCGTATCAGGCAAAACAGCCACCGGTTTTACGGTAGTCTGCTCCATTGAGGATGAGGGAGGCTACAAAACGGCAACAATGGGATTCTATTGGAAAATCGTTCAATCACTGGAGGAGATTCCCGGCGATGAAGACAACAAAATTTCCATCACTGACGCCAACCAATTCAGCCATCAGTTTACGGAAGTATCTCCCGATGCCGTGTACGCCATACGTGCTTATGCTTCCAACCAGGAAGGTATTTCTTATAGCAAGACTCTTTATGTCACTTTAAAAGATATCCCGATTATTTCTCCCTGCAAACAGTTGGGAGCAGACGACACCAGTCTCAACCTGCAAGCAAGCATCCTGGCCAATGCTGAAGGCATCACAGAAAAAGGTTTTTGCTATAGTAACATCAAGCAAGAGCCGACTATCAGCGACACCAAAGTTATATCAAACACAGCAGGAGAACTTATCCAGGGCACCATCAAAGGAATAAGTACCGACAACCAGCACTTCATACGCGCTTATTGCATCAAGGACGGAACAGCATATTATAGCGAAGTACTCACCTATGGCACCCGACATCCAGGCATATATTCGTTAGATGACTTGGTAGCGTTCCGCAATGCAAAGAACAAAGATGAAGACATATCCCGGTGGAAAGATAATGAAGGTATCATCAATCTTTATGCAGACATAGATATGAACAGCATAGATAACTGGGAGCCTATCAAAGTTCTATATTTCAACGAAACATTGAATGGAAATGGGCATACATTAACCAACTTCAAGATAACTTCTTACAAACTTGAATGGGATTATTATGGATATGGATTCATTTGTCAAAACGCCGGTGGTACCATCAAAAACTTAAATATCGGTACAGGAAGTTATGTTACTTATGAATACGAACAAGGTATTAGCAGTTCGGGTATCTTCGGCACTATCTGTGGAAGTAATGAAACACCTGGTGCTTATGATGACAGAGGAAATATTATCAATTGCACTTCTTCGGCAACCATAAAAATAATATCTATCAGTGGTTTTGACAACTGCGTAGTGGGAGGAATTGTTGGACAAAACAGCAGTACCATTACAGAGTGTGACAATACCGGAGCAATAGAGTGCATCAGCAAGAGTGCATACGTGGGCGGAATATGCGGCATTAGCCTCACAGGAACACTTCTACATTGCAACAATTCGGGTGCAATCGGACAAGGCTACGAATGCTATGCCATGGGAGGAATAGTAGCAAATATGTCATCACACAACACATCAACCGGTATCATCCAATATTGTACAAATACCGGTGATTTGAACGGTGGTAGCCAGGCAGAATATTTAGGAGGAATATGCGGAGATTGCGGTGAAAGTGGTACACCGGACAAAATTTCAATAGATCAATGCGTGAATGAAGGAAAAATACGAAATGGGAAAACAAAAGTTGGAGGCATCTCAGGTCACTTATTGGGTAGCATAAGCAACTGCACGAATAAGGGAGACATTACTTCGTCAGCTGCCCACATCGGCAATATTTGTGGAGCAGCAGAGCGTACCAACAAATTCATAAATAACGCCAGTACCGGCAGCGTGAATGGCGACCCAGGAGTTCCCATAGGACTGGACGAGAGAGGGCCTGCTCTTGACAAAACCGCTATCACCCAAATTACAACAACAAGCGCCTATATCGTTTCAGAAGTATTAGACACAGGCGGTTCGTTCGTCCTTAAAAAAGGAGTGTGCTACAGTGCTACATCAGAATATCCCACGATTTATGGCACCCATACTCAGGTTTACACCGAAGGAAACAAAATTATAATCAAGCTGGAAGGACTATCGCCAGGGACCAAATACTACATCTGTTCCTATGCAAGTAATCAATTCAATGAAGACAAGCGTTGGGGACATAACTACGGAGAAATCAATAGTTTTACAACCTTACCACAATAAATCATCAGTATGGGAAAACTATTGATAGCCAATTCAGTTGCCTAACGCCCTCACAGCAAGGGTCATTGTTCTCAAAGGGGATCAGAACAACGAGATATACACCATCATTAAAGTCGCAACCGGAGATAAGCCTCTCTTCGGTGCGGAAATGAGGCAAATGACAAGTAGTACTATCTTAATTCTCCTCCTCCCGGGAGGAGGAGTACCCGTAGGGGGAGGTGGTAGGTGAAATAATAAAGTACCTATAAATAAGAAGAATAAGGAATTCCTTTCTCACCTACCACCCCGCCCTTTGGGCACCCCTCCTCCGACTGGAAGAGGGGAATGGAGATAGTCCTCCCACATTACCATTTTGACAAATTGCATTTCTAATCGACCGAGAATCGGCTATTTCCACCCGAACCCCTTGAGGATAAAAGCAAACGAATAAAAATGAGCAAACGACATTCTATTAGACCATTATCTAAATACTTACATTTCTTTTAGAATGAAATATACCTTGAAAAGTATACAGATTAGTCCTAAGCATGACACAAATAAGTGTTTTACTAGCAAGTAGTAACCCTTTTATCGATAAGTAGTAACCATACCACCTATAAGTAGTAACCTTTTCACCCGTAAGTAGTAACCCTTTTCTGTATAAACAGCTTTCAAACATGCAATAGTATGCAAAAATAGCACATATCTATCCCCTACTTATGCACCGAACATTCCAGAATGAAGATTTATAAATTAACGCATGATAGAGAAAATGACGATATGCCATCACTTTGAAGCAACAAAGAGGCTATTTACTATCAATTAAACAAACTGCAAATTCATAGAGTTATCGAATATACTCGATAAAATACGCATGTTTTTATCGAGTATATTCGATAACTATTCGTATATTTGCTTGTTACCAATTACAAAAAGAGAAATAAACCAAGTTAGCAATATAGAAGATTAAAACCTAATATTCAATCATTTATGGAACATCCCCTATCCCAATTCAAATACTGTCCCAAGTGTGGCTCCGTACATTTTGACATAAACAACGAAAAGTCCAAACGCTGCGCCGACTGCGGATTTGTCTATTACTTCAACCCGTCTGCCGCCACCGTAGCATTGATTATGAACGAACGGAACGAACTGCTGGTATGCCGCCGTGCCAAAGACCCCGCCAAAGGAACACTGGACCTGCCCGGTGGTTTCATCGATATGGCGGAAACCGGAGAAGAAGGAGTAACACGCGAAGTAAAGGAAGAAACAGGAATGGAAGTGAAAAAGGCGGAATATCTCTTTTCCTTACCTAATATATATGTGTATTCCGGTTTTACCGTACACACACTGGACCTGTTTTTCCGTTGCTCAGTCGCCGACACCCTGCATTACAAAGCCATGGATGATGCGGCAGATGTTTTTTTCCTGCCACTAAAAGACATACATACAGGAGATTTCGGATTGGGGTCTATCCGGAAAGGATTAGAAATATTCCTGAAAGAAAGGAGTGAATAATCATTCACCGGACATCCCTATATCCTAAAAAAGCCAAACAAGTGTAACAAATTCGACTTAAAACCCGTACTTTTGTAAAAACGCGTTGTATCATGAAGAATAAACTCTCCCGAATACTATGCACAGCCCTCTGCTGTGCACCCTTGCTCGCAACGGCACAGACCAGCGAGAAAATCACTTCCCCCCAACGGCTTTATCAGGAAGGGCAATCACTGTTCCAACAAAAAGCGTATGCCGCAGCCATCCCGCCGCTGCAAGCATTCATACGTCAAACAGACGCAGAAGGGAAACCGCTGCCTGCCGCAGGCGAACGGATGGAAGCGGAATATATGCTGGTGTGCGCCGCCTATGAGCTGAAAGACGGCAAAAGTATAGACAAGTTACAGTCCTATCTGGACGAATATCCCGATACTCCTTACGCCAACCGCATTTATGCACTCATGGCCTCCGTATATTTCTTCGAAGAAAACTATGATGCAGCCATGGCTATGTTCAATGCCACTCGCCTCGACCTGTTGGGAAATGAGGAGCGCGACGACATGACATACCGCCTCGCCACCTGCTACTTAAAGACAGGTAATGTGAAGGAAGCCGCCATATGGTTTGAAACCCTCCGCAGCACCAGTAAGAAATATGCCGCTGACTGTACCTACTATATTTCCTATATCCGCTATACACAACAACGCTATGACGATGCACTGACCGGGTTCCTGTCCTTGCAGGACAACGGGAAGTACAAAGAATTAGTCCCTTACTACATCGCCGAAATCTATCTGATTAAAAAGAATTACGACAAGGCGGAAATCGTGGCACAGAACTTTCTGTCAGCCTATCCCGACGGTCATTCTTACAGAGCTACGGCAGAGATGAACCGCATACTCGGCACGGCAGAGTACCACTTCGGAAAATACCATGAGGCCATGAAGTCTTTTGAAACATATCTGGAACATAATGGCGAACCCACCCCCAGAAGAGACGCCCTTTACATGCTGGGACTTTCGTACTACAATTGCGGAGTGTTCTCCAAAGCAGCCAACACCCTCGGCGAAGTAACCGCCGAAAACGATGCTCTCTCGCAGAACGCTTATCTTCACATGGGTTTGTCCTATCTGCAAATGTCGGACAAGAACAAAGCGCGTATGGCATTCGAGCAGGCCGCTGCATCCAATGCCGATATGCAAATCAAAGAGCAGGCCGCCTACAATTATGCCCTTTGCATTCACGAAACTTCCTATTCTGCCTTTGGTGAATCCGTTACCGTTTTCGAGAAGTTCCTCAACGAATTCCCAAGTTCGCAATATGTGGATAAAGTAAGCAGCTATCTGGTAGAGGTATATATGAACACCCGCAGTTACGAAGCTGCCCTGAAATCTATCGAACGCATCGCCCATCCAAGTGCCGCCATTCTCGAAGCAAAACAGAAGATCCTGTTCCACCTCGGTACACAGTCTTTCGCAAATGCGCAATTCCAGGAAGCTATCGGCTACTTCAACCAGTCAGTCGCCCTGGGACAATACAACCTGCAAACCAAAGCTGACGCTATCTACTGGCGGGGTGAATCTTATTACCGCCTGAACCGGATGCAGGAAGCCGCCGCCAATTTCAACGAATACCTGAACCTCACTCCGGACAGAAATACGGAAACTTATGCACTGGCATACTATAACCTGGCATATATCGCTTTCCATGAGAAAGATTATACCCTCGCCCAAAACCGTTTCCTGAAATTCACGCAACTGGAGAAAGGAGAAAATCCCACCGCACTTGCCGACGCTTACAACCGCATAGGCGACTGCCACTTGCACGTGCGCCGCTTCGATGAAGCCAAACAATACTACACCAAAGCAGAAAGCATGGGAACCCCTGCAGGAGATTATTCCTTCTACCAGTTGGCTTTGGTTGCCGGTCTTCAGAAGGATTACGACGGAAAAGTGGCCTTGCTCAACCGTCTGGCAGGCAAATACCCGACTTCACCTTATGCCGTGAATGCCCTTTACGAAAAAGGACGTTCGTATGTGCAGACCAACAACAGCCGCCAGGCGATAGCAACATTTAAAGAGTTGCTGGAGAAATATCCGGAAAGTCCGGTCAGCCGCAAAGCTGCCGCCGAAATCGGTTTGCTCTACTATCAGAATGACGAGTACGACCGTGCAATAGACGCTTATAAACATGTCGTAACCCAATATCCGGGCAGTGAAGAAGCCCGCCTCGCCATGCGCGACCTGAAATCTATTTATGTAGACGCCAACCGCGTGGATGAATTCGCCTCTCTGGCAGCCAAGATGCCGGGTGAAATTCGCTTCGACGCCAGCGAGCAAGACTCTCTGACGTATATCGCCGCCGAAAAAGTATATATGAAGGGGGACATCGCACCTGCCCAATCAAGTTTCGCACGTTATCTGCAAAGTTTCCCCAACGGTGCATTCAGCCTGAACGCACATTATTACCTCTGCATCATCGGCAAAGAGCAGAAAGACGAAGCAGCTGTACTGGAACATGCCGGCAAGCTATTGGAATATCCCGACAATCCTTACTCGCAGGAAGCGCTCATCGCCCGTGCGGAAATCCTGTTCAACCGCAAGCAATACGACCAGGCTCTTGCTGACTACAAACAGTTGAAAGCCAAAGCAACAACCGCCGAACGCCGCCAACTTGCAGCAACCGGTATGCTGCGCAGTGCCGCCTTGATGCAGGATGAAATAGAAACAATCGCTGCCGCCACAGACTTACTTGCCGAGGCCAAACTGACCCCGGAGCTCCGCAACGAAGCCCTTTATTTCCGCGGGAAAGCCTACCTGAACCAACGTGCCGACAAAAAAGCGATGAATGACCTCCAGGCATTGGCGAAAGATACCCGTACTCTTTATGGGGCTGAAGCTAAATACCTGGTTGCCCAGCAACTGTATAATGCGAAAGACTATGCCGCCGCCGAAAAGGAAATACTCAATTTCATCGAGCAGAGTACGCCGCACGCCTACTGGCTGGCACGTAGCTTCATCCTCTTGTCTGATGTATATGTAGCGATGGATAAGAAACTGGATGCCCGCCAATATCTATTGAGCCTGCAACAGAATTATCATGCTGATGATGACATCGAACAGATGATTAATGAAAGACTGGAAAAACTGAAGTGAGAAAAGTAGGTTAGTAGTAAGTAGTTAGTAGAAAGTAGAATAGCTATATGAAGAAAATACAATGTATATTCGGGACGTTGGCACTCATAGCCTTCCCGACCTGGGTACAAGCCCAAACGCAAGCTAAAGATACTACCCTGAGCCGTACGGTTGTGGTAGAACAAGAATATAACCCGGACATCATGGATGCTTCCAAAGTAAACGTGTTGCCCAAAGTGACACCGCCGACAGTCAGCAAAAAGACTGTAGAATATGACGCTACCCTCGTGCCGGCGGGCAATATCCCTGCAAGCACCATGCAAGCCTATACAGGAGCGGAAAGCCAGGATAAGGCGCAACGCGGATATGCCCGGCTGGGATATGGTAATTACGGTAATCTGGATGCCCGCGCCAATTATCTGTTCGTCCTGCCCAACAGTGACAAACTGAATCTTAATTTCCACATGAACGGCATGGATGGAAAGCTGGACATCCCCGACGCCAAAAAATGGGATGCGCGCTATTATCGTACACATATCGGTATGGACTATGTACATGCTTTCCGGAAAGTGGATTTGAATGTAGCCGGAAACTTCGGAGTAAGCAACTTCAACTTCCTGCCTGAAAGTATAAATAGCAAGCAGAAATTTTTGTCGGGCGACGTACACTTCGGAGTAAAATCGACAAGTGACGAATTACCTCTTCAATTTCATGCCGAAACCAATCTGATGTTCTACGAACGCCAGCACGATTTTCAATACGAGAATGCACAGGAAGCAATGGTACGGACAAAAGCCGGTGCAAGAGGCTCCATCTCCGAAGAACAATTTGTAGGGGTAGACCTGGCAATGGACAATGTGTTCTACAAAAACAACAAATTCGATGATTACACATCAGTGGAACTAAACCCCTATTACCTATATCAGAATGACGACTGGAAAATCCGCCTCGGTGCCCATGTAGACTTTGCTTTCGGATTTGGCAAGAAGTTCCGGGTGGCACCTGACGTAACTGCCCAATACGTCTTCTCCGACAGTTATATACTCTACGCCCAGGCTACAGGCGGACGGCGGGCGAATGATTTCCGCAGACTGGAAATAATTTCCCCTTACGGTCAGACCGAAACACAATTAGATGCTACTTATGAGCAGTTGAATGCGGCTCTCGGTTTCAAGACCAGCCCCGTAACAGGCTTGTGGTTCAACCTCTATGGCGGATATCAAGACCTGAAAAATGCAACAGCTCCTGTCGAAATAGCAGTTATTACCAATTATGTAAGTAGTAGCTACGACTACCTCGATCTGATGCAAGGGAATATGCACAATATATATGCAGGTGCCGAAGTCAGTTACAGTTACAAAGATATTATCTCTTTTTCTGTTTCAGGCGTTTATCGTGACTGGAAGACAGCAAAAACAGAGAATAGTATCGGAGAATGCCTACTTGTCTATATGCCCTCTTTCGAGGCAAATATAAAAGCGGACATCCGCCCCATCCCATCGGTCCTGATTAATTTCGGTTATCAGCACGCCACCCGCGAAAAAGTGGAAGACACACGTGTAGACCCTGTCGGGAATCTATATCTTGGTGGCAGCTACGAAGTCTTTAAAGGCATATCTATTTATGTCCGCGCAAACAATTTATTGAACAAAGACTATCAATATTATTGGGGATATCCCACAGAAGGTATCAATTTCATGGGTGGAGTGAGTTTTCGTTTTTAACAAACAGGGAGGCAAAAAAAGTCATTTTTACTAAAAAAGAATATATTCTCCACATATTATAAGGTGGAAACAATTGTTTTTTTCTACTTTTGCGGGCGAATTCAGTGGCAGGAGTCACTATAAAACAGAAATTTATGCCAAAAAACCTTGTCATTGTCGAATCACCGGCAAAAGCAAAAACAATTGAGAAGTTCTTGGGGAAAGATTATAAAGTCCTTTCCAGTTACGGACACATACGCGATTTGAAGAAAAAAGAATTCAGTATTGATGTCGAAAAGAACTTCGAACCGGACTATGAAATTCCGGAAGATAAAAAAGCGCTGGTAAAGACACTGAAATCTGAAGCAAAAGAAGCTGATACCATTTGGTTGGCTTCCGATGAGGACCGCGAGGGAGAAGCCATCGCGTGGCACTTATATGAAGTACTGAAACTGGAACCGGAACACACCAAACGTATCGTATTCCACGAAATTACCAAAACCGCTATTCTGAAAGCTATCGAGCAGCCGCGAAATATCGACACCAACCTCGTCAATGCACAGCAGGCACGCCGTATCCTCGACCGCATTGTAGGTTTCGAGTTATCACCCGTATTATGGAAGAAAGTAAAACCTGCACTCTCCGCCGGACGTGTGCAATCGGTAGCCGTACGCCTCATTGTAGAACGCGAACGTGAAATACATGCTTTCCAAAGCGAGGCTTCCTATCGGATTACTGCCATATTCCTCGTTCCCGATGCCGACGGCAAACTGGTAGAGATGAAAGCGGAGCTTGCACACCGACTCAAAACCAAAGCGGAAGCCCGGAAATTACTGGAAAGTTGCCAATCAGCCATATTCACCATTGAAGATATTACGACGCGCCCGGTAAAGAAAAGCCCGGCCGCACCGTTCACCACCTCTACCCTGCAACAGGAAGCTGCGCGTAAACTCGGTTTCACCGTAGCGCAAACCATGATGGTGGCTCAGCGGCTATATGAATCAGGACGTATCACTTATATGCGTACCGACTCTGTGAATTTGTCAGAATACGCCATCAATGGCAGCAAAGAAGCCATTGCCAATATGATGGGGGATAAATATGTACATCCGCGCCACTTCAGCACTAAAACCAAAGGAGCACAGGAAGCACATGAGGCCATCCGCCCCACCTACATGGAGAATGTACAGATAGAAGGCAGTGCACAGGAAAAGAAACTGTACGACCTGATATGGAAGCGTACCATCGCTTCGCAAATGGCAGATGCCGAACTGGAAAAGACAACCGCAACCATCAGCATCAGCAATGAGTCCGAGACTTTCAGCGCTGCCGGAGAAGTCGTTAAATTCGACGGTTTCCTGCGTGTCTACAGAGAATCTTACGACGATGATGTAGAGCAGGAAGATGAAAGCAACCTGTTGCCTCCACTGAAGAAAGGTCAGAAATTGCAGTACCAGAACATCACTGCCACCGAACGTTTCACGCAACACCCACCCCGCTATACGGAAGCAAGTCTGGTACGTAAACTGGAAGAACTGGGCATTGGCCGCCCTTCCACTTATGCGCCCACCATTTCTACCATCCAGCAACGCGAGTACGTAGAAAAAGGCGACAAGACCGGAGAGGAACGTTCCTACAACATAATTACGCTGAAAAAGGATAAAATCACAGATGATACCCGCACCGAGATCACCGGAGCCGAAAAAGCGAAGTTGCTGCCTACGGACACAGGTACAGTGGTTACCGACTTCCTGATACAGTACTTCCCCAGCATCATGGATTATAACTTTACGGCAAGCGTAGAAAAGCAGTTCGACGAAATAGCTGAAGGTGAAACGAAATGGACAACTATCATGAAGACGTTCTACAAAACGTTCCATCCGTCCGTAGAGAGCACCCTTGCTGCCAAGAATGCACATAAAACAGGAGAACGTTCATTAGGGAATGATCCCGTCAGCGGCAAGCCTGTTTCGGTAAAAATCGGACGTTTCGGCCCTGTGGTACAGATAGGAAGTGCTGAGGATGAAGAAAAGCCCCGCTTCTCTCCCTTGAAGAAAGGACAATCCATCGAAACAATCACTCTGGAAGAGGCTATGGAACTGTTCAAATTGCCCCGCACCCTCGGCGAGCACGAAGGTAAAACCGTCTCTGTCAATGCAGGACGTTTTGGTCCGTATATCTATTATGGCGGAACCTACACTTCACTCCCCAAAGGCGCAGACCCGATGGAGATTGAACTGGAAGAAGCTTTGGAACTGATAAAAGAAAAAGCGGAAGCGGAAGCCAAGAAGCACCTCAAGAAGTTCGAGGCAGAACCGGAACTGGAAATCATGAACGGAAGATACGGTCCTTACATTGCCTATAAAGGCAGCAATTACAAGATTCCGAAAGATATTGTTCCGGAAGATTTAAGTCTGGACGCTTGCATGGAGATCATCAAACTGCAAAGCGAGAAAGCTGCATCTGCTCCGGCAAAACCGAAGCGCGGAAAGTATGCTAAGAAAAAAGCATAAAACCGATAAGAGTATAAAAACAATCAGCCCCGGAATGACGATATCTATTCCGGGGCTGATTGTTTTTATATGCGGGCGAATAATTGTTCGCCCCTACAAGCATAACATTTTCTACATTCTGTCCGGCACCTCGATACCCAACAATCCCATACCAAGGCGAACGACCTTCGCCACATTCTCCGACAAAGCAAGGCGGAACACTTTCACAGCCTCATTCTCTTCACGCAGAATGCTGAAATCATGATAGAACTGATTGTATTCCTTCACAAGGTCATAAGTATAATTGGCTATAATAGAGGGGCTGTAATCTTCGCCAGCCTGCTTCACAACAGCTGCAAAATCAGCCACCATCTGAATCAGGCCTTCTTCCTTCTCACTCAACTCGATGCCTACAGGAATCTCAGACGGAATGACGATGCCGGCTTCTGCTGCTTTACGCAACACTGATTGAATACGTGCATACGTGTATTGAATAAACGGACCTGTATTTCCATTAAAGTCGATTGATTCTTTCGGATTGAACGTCATATTCTTACGTGCATCTACTTTCAAAATGAAGTATTTCAGAGCACCCAATCCTACGATACGGGCGATGTTATCAGCTTCTTCCTGAGTCAGTCCGTCCAGTTTGCCCAGTTCGTTAGAAGTCTCCTTAGCTGTGCTTACCATTTCTTCAATCAAGTCGTCGGCATCTACTACCGTACCTTCGCGGCTCTTCATCTTACCCTCGGGCAATTCCACCATACCATACGAGAAATGCACAAGACTCTTTCCCCACTCAAAGCCGAGTTTATCAAGCAAAATGGAAAGTACCTGAAAGTGGTAGTTCTGCTCGTTTCCTACTACATAAATCATTTTGTCAATAGGATAATCTGCAAAACGAAGCTTAGCCGTACCGATGTCCTGGGTCATATAAACAGAAGTACCGTCAGCACGAAGCAGAAGCTTGTGGTCCAAACCTTCAGGAGTCAGGTCTGCCCATACCGAGCCATCCTCTTTCTTATAAAAGAAGCCTTTTTCAAGACCTTCCACCACCTTTTCCTTACCTTCAAGATAAGTATTTGACTCGTAATATATCTTGTCGAAGCTAACACCCATCTTACGATAAGTTTCATCAAAACCTTCGTACACCCAATTATTCATCTTTGCCCAAAGCGAGCGTACTTCCGGGTCACCGGCTTCCCATTTCACCAGCATCTCGCGAGCTTCATTCATCAAAGGAGAAGCTGCCTCAGCCTCTTCTTTTGTCATGCCTTTTTCCATAAGCCCGGCAACTTCGGCTTTGAAATGTTTATCAAAAGCTACGTAATAGTCGCCTACCAGATGGTCGCCCTTTTTACCGGAAGATTCCGGTGTTTCACCGTTTCCATATTTCAGCCACGCCAGCATGGACTTACAGATATGAATACCCCGGTCGTTCACAATATTCGTCTTTACAACCTTATTGCCATTGGCCATAACAATATTAGCTAAAGCATTACCCAGCAAATTATTACGGACATGTCCCAAGTGAAGCGGCTTGTTGGTGTTAGGTGAAGAATATTCAATCATTACCAACGGAGAATTATCCGTGGCAGCAATAATACCGTACTGTTTGTCAGCATGAATGTTGTTCAGTAATTCTATCCAGGCGGAAGAAGCGATAGTCAGGTTCAGAAAACCTTTGATGACATTGAATGCAGCTACTGAAGGTTCATTGGCTTTCAAGTATTCACCAATCTCTTGTGCAGTCTGTTCCGGTCCCTTCTTCGACATACGCAGGAAAGGAAAAACTACCAGTGTGAGGTGTCCCTCAAATTCTTTTTTGGTTTTTTGCAGTTGCACCTGTGCGACAGGCACATCCTGTCCGTACAGCGCTTTCAGTCCGTTGATGACGGACACTACCAGTTTATCTTCTATATTCATGATTTAAAAGTATTTTCAAGGCGCAAAGATACTATATTTTGGCGAATTACGCGCTTCATCCGTAACGGATAATAAAAAAGGAGACACACGATGCGCCTCCTTCCCTATGTTTTACTCATGAATTAATTCTTTATTCGATAGCCAAAGTCAATTCCGTACCAGGTTTAAATTTAGCCACCTTCTTTGCCGGAATCGTAATTTTTGCTTTCGTCGAGGGATTAATGCCTGTACGCGCCGCTCTTTCCGATACACTGAATGTACCGAAACCAACCAATGAAACTTTTTCACCGGCTTTTAGGGCATTCGTAATTGATGCCATGAAAGCATCCAATGCCTTCTTTGAATCCGCCTTCGTCAAACCGGACTCCGCTGCCATAGCACTGATAAGTTCTGACTTGTTCATAATTTTAAAATTTAATAATTAATATGTTACACAAAAGATATCTGCAATAGTTTATTCACGTACTTCTACAAAAATAGAGCAATATTTCTGAATATCAAATAAAAACATTAAAAAAAGATTGTGTTTTAGCGAAAAAAAAGGAATAGAAAGCCGTTTTTCTGTTATAGAACAGAATTTATTCGTATTTTTGTGACCTATTGATTGAAATAACAAATTATGAATGCTATACCAACAGTTACTAAGAACCTATTAATCATTAATGTACTGGTCTTTCTTGCGACCTTTGTTGCTCAAACTTACAACATAGATTTAGCCCGGTATTTAGGACTTCACTTTTTTCTTTCCGATGATTTCAACGTAGCGCAGCTCATCACATATATGTTCATGCATGGAGGGTTCACACATCTATTCTTCAACATGTTTGCCGTATGGATGTTCGGCCGCATTCTTGAACAAGTATGGGGACCGAAGCGTTTTCTGTCATATTATATGATTTGTGGTATAGGTGCGGGACTGATCAGTATGCTGGTCACCTACATACGTATCCAGTCAGCAAAGGTAGGAATGACCCCGGAAATGATTGATACCGTATATCGGGAAGGAGCAGGAATATTGCATGACAATATGAACTATACTTATCCGGCTATGGCAAACCTGAACGCACTTCTGAATGGTGTCACCGTAGGAGCTTCGGGAGCTGTATACGCCATCCTGCTGGGTTTCGGAATGTTATTCCCCAACCAGCCGTTGTTCATATTCCCGTTGCCGTTTCCCATCAAAGCGAAGTATTTCGTAATGGGCTACGCACTGATTGAACTGTATGCAGGCTTTGCCAACAATCCGAACGACAACGTAGCGCACTTCGCACATTTGGGTGGTATGATATTTGGGTTTATACTGATAATGTACTGGAGAAAAAAAGACAGAGGAAATGGGTACTATTATAACTGACCTTAAAGAAGCGTTTCGCAGAGGGAATATTTACATCCAGCTGATTTATATCAACGTAGGTGTCTTTGTCATCACTACGTTGACGGAAGTTATTCTGCAATTATTCAACCGCAGCCTTGGCGGCGTATTCGAGTGGCTGGAACTACCGGCTTCACTGACGCGGTTCATCATACAGCCCTGGTCCCTGCTCACCTACATGTTCATGCACGCAGGATTTTTGCATATCCTGTTCAATATGTTATGGCTGTATTGGTTCGGAGCGCTGTTCCTCATGTTCTTCTCGGCAAAACATTTGCGCGGAGTATACATATTGGGAGGTATATGCGGCGGATTGCTGTATATGGCGGCATTTAACGTTTTCCCGTATTTCCGTCCGATGGTTGATTATTCACTCATGCTGGGTGCATCCGCTTCCGTACTTGCCATAGTAGCGGCCACGGCCTATCGTGAGCCAAACTATCCGATACGATTGTTCCTTTTCGGCACGATACGGCTGAAATACCTGGCACTTATTGTTATCGGTACGGACTTGCTGTTCATCACATCCAGCAATGCTGGCGGGCATATATCTCATTTGGGGGGTGCGTTGGCAGGTATCTGGTTCGCCGCCGGAATCAGCAAAGGTAGAGATATGACAGCCTGGATCAATAAAATCCTGGATGTCATCGTCTCACTATTCAGTTTCAAGCCCCGCAAGCCTAAAATGAAAGTGCATTACGGAAACAGCCGCCAGCAAGACTATGACTACAACGCCCGCAAAAAGGTACAATCCGAAGAAATAGACCGCATCCTCGACAAACTGAAGAAATCGGGATATGAAAGTCTGACCACGGAAGAAAAGAAAAGCCTGTTCGATGCGAGCAAACGATAGTATAAGGAAATGGGAATAAAGCATATTGGCAAAGTCGTCGCATATCTGATTTTAGCGGTCAACATCTTCTTCATAGGCTTGTTGCTCCTTACCGCTTACAGCCCGCATATCAAGCCGGTTGCCCATCCTGTTGAGTCCTGCCTCGGATTGACATTTCCTATTTTCCTGGTAATAAACATCTGTTTCCTCATCTTCTGGCTTATCATTCAGAAGTATAAATTCGCGTTATTCCTTCTGGTGGCTCTTCTCTTTTGCTATCCGCAGATGCGCGCTTACTTTCCTCTCAATTTTCATACAAGCAAATTGCCGGAAGATAGCTTCAAAGTATTATCATACAACATAATGGGATTTGACGGAGCTGTCAAGAAAGACGGAGAAAACCCTATTCTGAACTATTTGAAAGAAAGTGGAGCAGACATCCTGTGCCTGCAAGAGTACCAAACGGTAGAATCTCCCCGCCACCTCAGTCAAAAGGATGTTAAGAAAGCCTTAAAAGAGTACCCTTACCACAAAATACAGATTGTTGGAAGCGGGAAAGGACATACTAACCGGATAGCCTGCTATTCTAAATATCCTATCCTTTCGGCACGTAAACTGGATTATGCCAGCGAATACAACGGCTCTGTGGTTTACGAACTGAAAATAGGCGAAGATACCGTAATGCTCATCAACAACCACCTGGAATCCAACAAGCTGACTAAAGAAGATAAAGTAGTATATGAGAGCATGCTCAAAGACCCGGAAACGGAAAAAGTGAAAAGCGGCGCACGCCTGCTTATTCGCAAACTGGCAGAAGCATCTGCCATCCGCGCTCCGCAAGCCGACAGCATTGCACAGGAAATCTCATCGGCACAGCATCCCTACATCATCGTCTGCGGCGATTTCAACGATACGCCTATCTCTTATGCCCATCGGGTGATCAGTAAGGGGTTAAACGATACTTTTACCCAATCGGGCCGCGGCCTGGGTATCTCTTACAATCAGAATAAGTTTTATTTCCGGATTGACAATATCCTGGCAAGCAAAAACCTGAAATCCTATAACTGTACGGTGGACCGCTCCATAAAAGAGTCTGACCACTATCCAATCTGGTGTTACTTGAAGAAGTTGAGAGTGGAGAATTGAGAGTTGAGAGTTTGCAAGTCAATAATTTATAATTAATACTTTATACCTAATACTTATGTTTAAGAAGTGTATTTTTATTTTAGCAACAAGTTGTATGATGTACTCCTGTGCCACACAGACGGAAACCAATCCGTTCCTGACCGAGTTCCAAACTGAACATGGCGTACCGCCTTTCGATAAAATCAAACTGGAACATTACGAACCGGCCTTCCTGGAAGGTATTGAAGAGCAAAACGCGAATATCGATGCCATAGTGAATAACTCCGAAGCGCCGACTTTTGAAAATGTAATTGTTGCCTTTGACAACAGTTCCCCGATACTCGACCGTGTCGGCGCCATTTTTTATAATATGACGGATGCGGAAAAGACGGACGGGCTGAATGAGCTATCTATCAAGCTCGCTCCGACCTTGTCGGAACACAGTGATAACATCTCACTAAACCAAGAGTTGTTCAAGAAAGTAAGCGCCGTATATCAACAGAAAGAATCTTTAGGATTAACCACCGAGCAACAACGTTTGCTGGAGGAGACCTACAAAGATTTCGTTCGTTCCGGTGCAAACTTGTCTCCCGAAAAGCAAGCACGCCTGCGCGAGATTAACAAGCAGTTATCCACATTGGGACTTCAATTCAGCGATAACGTCTTGAATGAGAACAACGCTTTCAAACTCTATATAGATAAGGAAGAAGACCTTGCCGGACTGCCCGAATGGTTCCGCCAAAGCGCAGCCGAAAAAGCTAAAGAAGACGGACAAGAAGGAAAATGGTTGTTCACACTGGGCAATGCCAGCCGCATTCCGTTCCTGCAATACTCCGCCAACCGTCCCTTGCGCGAACAGATGTACAAAGCCTACATCAGCCGCGGCAACAACAACGATAAGAATGACAACAAGAAAATCATAACAGACATCGTCAGCCTGCGCCTTGAGAAAGCACAATTGCTGGGCTTCGATTGCTACTCCAACTTCGTATTGGACAACACGATGGCTAAGAATTCCGCCACCGTTATGGACTTTCTGAACAATCTATGGAATTATTCTCTGCCGAAAGCCAAAGCCGAAGCAGCCGAGTTGCAGAAAATCATGGACAAAGACGGCAAAGGTGAAAAGCTGGAGGCATGGGACTGGTGGTATTACACCGAAAAACTCCGTAAAGAGAAGTACAACCTCGAAGAAGACGAAATCAAGCCTTACTTCAAACTGGAGAATGTGCGTGAAGGTGCTTTTGCCGTTGCCAACAAACTATATGGCATCACGCTGACCAAGCTGGAAGGTATTCCCGTATATCATCCCGATGTAGAAGTTTTCGAAGTGAAAGACGCCGACGGCTCACACCTGGGAGTGTTCTATGTAGATTATTTCCCACGTCCGGGCAAAAGCGGAGGTGCATGGATGAGCAACTATCGCGAACAGCAAGGTGACGTCCGCCCGTTGGTATGCAACGTATGCAGCTTCACCCAACCCGTAGGCGATATACCTTCACTGCTCACCATTGACGAAGTAGAGACTCTATTCCACGAATTCGGCCATGCCCTGCACGGGTTACTAACCAAATGTAACTACAAAGGTATTTCCGGCACGAACGTAGTACGCGATTTCGTAGAATTACCTTCTCAAATCAACGAGCACTGGGCCACTGAACCTGAAGTGCTGAAAATGTATGCCAAACATTACCAGACCGGTGAAACTATCCCCGACAGCCTTATCGAAAAGATTCTGAACCAGAAAACCTTCAACCAAGGCTTTATGACCACCGAACTGCTGGCCGCCGCCATTCTGGATATGAACCTACACAACCTGACAGACACCAAAGCTCTGGACGTGTTAGCCTACGAAAAAGAAGCCATGAACCAACTGGGACTTATCCCTGAAATCGCTCCGCGCTACCGTACCACCTACTTCAACCACATCATCGGCGGTTATGCCGCAGGCTATTACAGCTACTTGTGGGCAAACGTACTGGACAACGATGCTTTCGAAGCCTTCAAAGAACACGGTATCTTCGATAAAAAGACAGCCGACCTCTTCCGCCACAACGTCCTTGAAAAAGGCAACAGCGAAGACCCGATGACTCTTTACAAGAATTTCCGCGGCACAGAACCGCAACTGGAACCGATGTTAAAAAATCGCGGAATGAAGTAAAAACAATGCTGTACAAAGGTGGTAAATTCTTTGCCGGGTGCAAATATTTGAGTTCCTTTTACTTCCGAATGTGAAAAAAAAACTATATTTGCAGCCTTGTACGCAACAGAAATTAATTAAAAAAGTAATCATAATAAACTAAAAGTAACATGCAAAACAAAGGATTCGTAAGGATTTTTGCAGTATTGCTCACACTGGTGTGTGTGTTCTACCTTTCCTTCTCTTTTGTTACTCGCCATTATAACAATAAGGCAAAAGAGTACGCTAAAGGAGATTTGAAGTTAGAACAAGACTACCTGGATTCTCTGTCAAACGAGAAGGTGTGGTTCGGCAATTGGACACTGAAACAGTGTCGTGAGATGGAAATCAGTTTAGGTTTGGATTTGAAGGGTGGTATGAACGTCATCCTCGAAGTTTCCGTACCCGATGTAATCAAGGCATTGGCGGATAACAAATCCGACGAAGCATTCAACCAAGCATTGGCAAATGCCGCCAAACAGGCTATTACCAGCCAGGATGACGTCATCACCTTGTTTGTGAGAGAGTATCGCAAGATAGCTCCGGATGCACGCCTTTCCGAGCTTTTCGCCACTCAACAATTAAAAGATAAAGTCAACCAGAAGTCTTCTGACGCTGAAGTTGAAAAAGTATTGCGTTCGGAAGTAAAAGCCGCAGTTGATAACTCATACAACGTACTCCGTACCCGTATCGACCGCTTTGGTGTAGTTCAGCCCAACATCCAGAGTCTGGAAGACAAAATGGGTCGTATCATGGTGGAGCTTCCGGGTATCAAGGAACCTGAACGTGTAAGAAAGTTACTACAAGGTTCTGCCAATCTGGAGTTTTGGGAAACATACAATGCAAAGGATGTTGCACCCTATTTGCAAGCCGCTGATAACAAACTGCGCAGCATTTTGGCTAACGAAGTACAGAATGACAGTGTAGCCGTTGACAACACAGCTGCTGCTCCTGTCGTAGCACAAACAACTACCAGCACAGCCGACAGCCTTGCCGCCGCATTGAAAGGCGAAACCAAAGCACAGACTGCCGACCTTGCACAAATCAAGAAAGAACATCCGTTGCTGGCTATCCTGCAAGTTAACGGAGGCGGACAAGGTCCCGTTGTAGCTTATGCCAACTATAAGGATACAGCCGACATCAACAAATATCTGTCCATGAAAGAAATTCAGGCAGAACTCCCGAAAGACCTTCGTCTGAAATGGGGTGTTTCCGCTTACGAATATGATCCGAAAGGACAAACTTTCGAACTTTACGCTATCCGCTCAACCGAACGTAACGGACGCGCTCCACTGGAAGGTGACGTAGTTGTCAGCGCAAAAGACGAATATGACCAGTTTGGTAAACCCGCTGTAAGTATGTCAATGAACACAGACGGTTCACGTCGTTGGGCTCAGTTGACAAAACAGAACATCGGCAAGAGCATCGCTATCGTATTGGATGGTTATGTATATTCTGCACCGAACGTAAACACTGAAATTACCGGCGGTAACTCACAAATCACCGGTCACTTCACTCCCGAACAAGCAAAAGACTTAGCGAACGTGTTAAAATCAGGTAAGATGCCTGCTCCCGCACGTATCGTTCAGGAAGACATCGTAGGTCCGTCTTTGGGACAGGCCTCTATCAACGCCGGTGTATTCTCGTTCGTTGTGGCATTGGTGCTGTTGATGGTTTACATGTGTATCATGTACGGTTTCATCCCGGGTATGGTTGCCAACGGTGCACTGGTACTGAACTTATTCTTTACACTGGGTATCCTTTCGTCCTTCCAGGCGGCACTGACAATGTCCGGTATTGCCGGTATGGTGTTGGCGTTGGGTATGGCTGTGGATGCGAACGTGTTGATTTACGAACGTACAAAAGAAGAGTTGCGTGCAGGCAAGGGTGTGAAGAAAGCTCTCGCCGACGGTTATTCTAATGCGTTCTCAGCTATTTTTGACTCCAACTTAACGTCTATCATCACAGGTATTATCCTGTTCAACTTCGGTACAGGTCCTATCCGCGGTTTCGCCACGACCTTGATTATCGGTATCTTGATTTCGTTCTTTACAGCCGTATTTATGACACGTCTGTTCTACGAGCACTTCATGAGCAAAGACAAGTTGTTGAACCTGACATTCTCTTCAAAGGTTTCTAAAAACCTGATGGCGAACGTACACTTTGACTTCATGGGTGGAAACAAGAAATGGTTGACCATCACAGGTGTTATTCTTGTAATCTGTATCGGTTCACTCTTCGTACGCGGCTTGAGCCAGAGTATCGACTTCACCGGTGGACGTAACTTCAAGGTACAGTTTGAAAATCCTGTAGAACCGGAACAAGTACGCGAATTGATCGCCAGCAAGTTTGGTGATGCCAACGTAAGTGTAATTGCTATCGGTACCGACAAGAAGACAGTACGTATCAGTACCAACTACCGTATCGAAGAAGACGGTAACAACGTTGACTCTGAAATCGAAGCATATTTGTACGAGACTCTGAAACCAGTATTGACACAAAACATCACACTGGAAACATTCATCGACCGCGAAAACCACACAGGTGGTAGTATCGTCAGTTCACAGAAGGTAGGTCCGAGTATCGCTGATGATATCAAGACTTCTGCAATGTGGTCTGTTGTTCTCGCTTTGATTGCTATCGGTCTGTACATCTTGATTCGTTTCCGTAACATCGCATATAGTGTGGGCTCTGTAGCCGCACTGACCAGTGATACATTGATGATTCTCGGTGCCTACTCATTATGCTGGGGATGGATGCCGTTCTCTCTGGAAATCGACCAGACTTTCATCGGTGCTATCCTGACCGCTATCGGTTACTCTATCAATGATAAGGTGGTAATCTTCGACCGTGTGCGTGAGTTCTTCGGTCTGTATCCGAAACGTGACAGAAAGCAGTTGTTCAATGATTCATTGAATACGACTCTGGCACGTACCATCAATACTTCATTGAGTACATTGATCGTGTTGCTGTGTATCTTCATCCTCGGTGGTGACTCTATCCGCAGCTTCGCATTCGCAATGATTCTCGGTGTTGTGATTGGTACACTCTCTTCTCTGTTCGTTGCATCTCCTATCGCATACATGATGCTGAAGAATAAGAAGATTGCTGAACCGGTTGCAGAAACAGCCAAATAAGGAAAATATATAATATAATCCAAACAAAAAGGGGAAGCCGACAGTCGGCTTCCCCTTTTCGTTTTCGCATCTTCCAGTAGTCCCGAGGGGAATCGAACCCCTATCTAAAGTTTAGGAAACTTCTATTCTATCCGTTGAACTACAGGACCAGAATCATTTGCGGTTGCAAAGATAAAGCATTCTCCCGATTTAGCAAGGCAGAACGAATCTTTTATCAAGAAGATTATGGTCAGAAAAGCAATACCACAGACACACAGGGTATCCAAAACTGAAAAGTTAAGGAAAACCACATCTTACAAGATTTTATCAAATTGTAAAGCGACATTCGCTACCTACAGCAGCATCAGTTGTTAAATCAGCTACATTTTGTCAATCCGTATACATTCAAAAACAAATGATAATATGCAACTTTTATTCCTCCATCCCGTACACATAGTTAGAGTTTTGTTCACTCCAAATATCAAAAAATACTCATTTTGCAATTCTTTTAGTACACAATCACAGATTAACTCCAAAAGATTTTGCCAAGTCGCATAACTTTACGACATTTGCAAACGCATCTTTAAAAGCGTAGTACTTTTTTTGTAAGTACCCAACCAACATGAGAACAGATTTTAAGTGATCCTATAAATTAATCATAGTAATACGAAATTATGGCAAACGACATGATGGTAAAAGAACTGGATCAAGTGGTAGTCCGCTTTTCCGGAGACTCCGGCGATGGTATGCAGCTCGCCGGCAACATCTTTTCAACAGTATCGGCTACGGTGGGAAATGACATCAGTACTTTCCCCGACTATCCCGCAGATATCCGCGCCCCGCAAGGCTCTCTGACCGGCGTATCAGGTTTCCAGGTACACATCGGCGCCAACAAAGTATTCACCCCGGGTGATAAATGCGACGTATTGGTAGCTATGAACGCTGCCGCATTGAAAACACAGTATAAGTTTGCTAAGTCTACTGCTTGCATCATTATCGACACAGACTGTTTCCAAGCTTCCGATTTACAGAAAGCCGCTTTCAAGACTGACAATCCTATCGAAGAAATGGGTATCAAGCAAGATGTTATTGCCGCTCCTATTTCTCAAATGGTGAAAGACTGTCTGGCAGAAACAGGTATGGACAACAAAGCAATGCTGAAATGCCGCAACATGTTCGCTCTCGGCCTGGTATGCTGGTTGTTCAATCGTGATTTGAAGATTGCAGAAGACTTCCTTAAAGAGAAGTTTGCGAAAAAGCCGGAAATAGCGGAAGCCAACATCAAAGTTATCCATGCCGGTTACGACTACGGACACAATACACACGCTTCCGTAGCGCATACTTATAAGATAGAGAGTAAGATTAAAACTCCCGGTGTCTATATGGACATCATGGGCAACAAAGCTACAGCCTACGGTTTCATCGCCGCTGCCGAGAAAGCAGGTCTGAAACTGTTCCTGGGTTCTTATCCTATCACTCCTGCTACGGACGTATTACATGAACTCTCCAAACATAAATCCTTAGGTGTCATTACCGTTCAATGCGAAGATGAGATTTCCGGCTGTGCTACGGCTATCGGTGCATCTTTTGCAGGTGCATTGGCTGTAACTACCACTTCCGGTCCGGGTATCTGCCTGAAATCAGAGGCTATGAACCTGGCAGTGATTACAGAACTTCCACTGGTTGTTCTGGACGTACAGCGCGGTGGTCCTTCCACAGGTTTGCCGACTAAATCGGAACAAACAGACTTGTTGCAGGCTTTATTTGGCCGTAACGGTGAAAGCCCAATGCCGGTTATTGCTGCAACTTCACCGACAAACTGCTTCGATGCAGCCTATGCAGCTTGTAAGATGGCTTTGGAACACATGACTCCGGTGGTTCTGTTGACAGACGGTTTCGTTGCCAACGGTTCCGGTGCATGGAAACTGCCGAACCTGGATACATATCCTGAAATCAAACCTCAGTATGTTACTCCTGAAATGAAGGACAACTATACTCCCTATAAACGCAACCCAGAGAACCAGGTACGTTACTGGGCTGTTCCGGGGCAAGAGGGCTATACCCACATCCTCGGTGGCCTGGAAAAAGACAGCAACACTGGTGCGATCTCTACCGATCCTGAAAACCACAACCTGATGTGCCACCTGCGTGCAGAAAAAGTTGCAAAGATTGTTGTGCCCGATGTAGAAGTACAAGGCTGTGCAGATGACGCAGACCTGCTGATTGTAGGTTTTGGCGGTACTTACGGACACTTGTATTCTGCTATGGAAGAGATGAACAAAGCCGGACAAAAAGTAGCTTTAGCCCACTTCTCTTATATCAATCCGTTGCCTAAGAATACGGCTGAGGTACTGAAAAAATACAAGAAAGTGGTAGTTGCCGAACAGAACCTGGGACAATTTGCCGGTTATCTCCGCATGAAGGTAGATAATTTCACTCCGTATCAATTCAATGAAGTCAAGGGACAACCGTTCGTAGTAAGCGAATTGGTGGCTACCTTCACCGAGATTTTAAATAAATAATAACCCCGTAAAGTATCGAAAGACATGAGCGAATATACAGCTAAAGATTTCAAAAAAGGACAACCTCGTTGGTGTCCGGGTTGCGGTGACCACTTCTTCTTGAATTCACTGCACAAAGCGTTAGCAGAAATCGGTGTAAAACCTTGGGAAACTGCCGTTATTTCGGGTATCGGTTGTTCCAGCCGTCTGCCTTATTATATGAATACGTATGCGATGCAGACTATCCACGGACGTGCTGCCGCCATCTCTACCGGATGTAAAGTTACCAATCCTAATCTGAGCGTCTGGCAGGTTTCAGGTGATGGTGACGGTCTGGCCATTGGTGGTAACCACTTTATCCATGCTATCCGCCGCAATATAGATATCAACATTCTGTTGCTGAACAACCGTATCTACGGTTTGACAAAAGGACAATATTCTCCGACGTCTCCCCGTGGCTTCGTCAGCAAATCTTCTCCTTACGGTACGGTAGAAGATCCGTTCCACCCTGCTGAACTCTGCTTCGGTGCCCGTGGACGCTTCTTTGCACGCTGTGTAGCTACAGATGGCCCCGGCACAGGAGAAGTGTTGAAGGCTGCTGCCAATCATAAAGGAACTGCCGTATGTGAGATTCTGCAACACTGTGTAATCTTCAATGACGGAACCTACGACTCTGTATACAACAAAGACGGACGTGCCAAAAACGCCATCTACCTGGAACACGGCAAACCAATGCTTTTCGGTGAAAACAAAGAGTTTGGCTTGATGCAGGAAGGCTTCGGACTGAAAGTTGTGAAGTTGGGCGAAAACGGTATCACAGAAAAGGATATCCTCGTTCATGACGCACACTGCATGGATAACACGCTACAACTGAAATTGGCTCTGATGGAAGGTCCTGACTTCCCGGTTGCCCTCGGTGTAATCCGCGACGTGGAAGCTCCGACTTACGACGACGCCGTAATGGAACAGATTGAAGAAGTATCAGCAAAGAAGAAGTATCACAACTTCAAGGAACTGTTGATGACAAATGATATTTGGGAAGTAAAATAAGCTATACGCAAGTACAAATCCGCTTCCCTCTTATAACACCTCATTGCCAAGCTACAAAATAGTGATGGCAATGAGGTGTTTTTCATATAGCCCACAAAATAAATATATTTCGCCCTTTCTCTTTGATAATAAAAGAATTAGTGTATATTTGCATCAGGCATACATTAACCTTTAACATCACTGTACTATGGGTAGAAGATTAATCTTTGACCGGTTTTCGCAGCAAGCTCTCCAGACCTTGCACCGGTATCGTGCCGTAATGTTCAGTCCTACCCTTTATTCATGTTTTTAGTTCGCGAGTGATACTTATTTCAATCATTTACTAAACATGAATAAATTATGGATAATAGACCTACCATAGCCGAGGTACAAGAATGGGTACTGAAGCTACACAACACGTGTGAGCAAACCATCACAAACGAAGAGCGCAAAGAACAGCATAAATATGCCGTCATGGTGCAACGTCCGCAGGACAAGAAGTTCCTGGTGAAGATGCTGGATGAATCTTCACAGATACGTGACCGCAAGAAACTTGCCGCCCGTATTAAAACCTTGATAGACCGCTATGGAGTACCTGAATTCCTGAATAAACGGGATACTTTCCTCTTTAAAATGTACCAGGCCTTCGGACATCATTTCGACTTCATCGCCATACCTATTATAAAGAAGCGTTTACGCATGGATACGTCTAAAGTCATCCTTGACGAAGCGCGTCCCAAGTTAACCCGGCACCTGTCTGAACGTGCACAACAAAAGGTCGGACAAAATGTTAACCTACTGGGCGAAGTCGTTTTAGGCAATGGGGAAGCAGATCATCGGTACCATCATTACTTGGAAGCATTGGAAGCTCCCGATATCAACTATATTTCAGTAAAGATATCCGGTATCTATGCCCAGACACATGCTTTGAATTATGAAGAGAGTTTCCCGGAACTGGTGAAACGTATGTCCGCCCTCTACCAAAAAGCAATGGACTTCCCACATACAGATGAAAACGGAGTGAAACGCGCGAAATTCGTCAATCTGGATATGGAAGAATATAAAGATTCACACTTTACCCTACGCCTGTTTAAAACTGTACTGAGCAAACCGGAATTCAAAAACTATTCAGCCGGCATCGTTGTACAGGCTTATCTGCCCGATGCTTATGATTTCCAGACGGAACTGCTGGAATTTGCAAAGGCACGCTTGGCAGAGGGAGGCGCACCACTCAAAATGCGCCTTGTAAAAGGCTGCAACCTGGAAATGGAAACAGTGATTTCTTCCTTACGCGGCTGGCCCAACCCCATACTTTCCACAAAGACGGAAGTGGACGCAAACTACCTGCATATTCTGGAACGTGCCCTGCTGCCCGAAAATGCAAAAGCGTTGCACATCGGAGTGGCTTCGCACAACCTGTTCACAATAGCCTACGCTTATCTGCTAAGTCAGAAAAACGGCAGTTCAGAGTACATGACATTTGAGATGCTGGAAGGTATGGCCGACCATGTATGGCGCGCACAGTCGCAACTGGGTAATCACATCATACTATATGCACCGGTAGTGAAAGATGAACATTTCCTGAATGCAGTCTCTTATCTGGTACGCCGCATGGACGAAAACACGGCTCCAGACAACTTCCTCACCCATTCATTCAATCTGCAACCGGGAACCGACACCTGGAATTTCCTGCAAAAGCAGTTTGAAGAAGCATACCACAAGAAAGACAGCGTTTCTCATATCCCTACGCGTACGCAGAACAGGCTTTTGCCGTATTCTCCCGTTCCCCCATCCGATGTGATGAAAAACGAACCGGACACGGATTTTGACCTGCCTCAAAACCAGGAATGGGTACGAAACATCTTTGCCAAATGGAAAAAGTCTTCCAGTGATACTCCGGAAATCATTCCTCTGCAAATAGGAGCCGAAACCATCGTTTGTGAAAAACGCCACAAGTACATGGACCGTTGCCAGAATGATGAAGTATGCATTTGCGAAATGTCGCAAGCCGGTACGGAACAAGTAAAGCGGATCATCGACATTGCAGAGAAAGATCCCGCAGGCTGGCGGAACACTACTTTAGAGGAACGGCATGGAATCATGTTCGAAGCAGCCAATCGCCTGGGTGATATGCGCGGAGACCTGATAGGCAGCATGTGTGCCATAACAGGCAAAACAGTGGTAGAAGGCGATGTAGAAGTCTCCGAAGGCATTGACTACGCCCGCTTCTATACCACAACCATGAAAAAATTCACCGCACTGCACGATGTGGACATCACCTCCAAAGGAACAGTCCTCGTCATTTCGCCATGGAACTTCCCATGTGCCATTCCTATCGGTGGCATTGTAGCCGGATTGGCCGGCGGCAATACCGTAATACTGAAACCCGCAACAGTAGCCGCTCCCGTAGCATGGCTATTTGCCAAGGCTTTCTGGGATGCAGGAGTGCCCAAAGAAGCATTGCAAGTCATTATTACCGACCGTGAAGCACTGAAAGAGCTGACCACTGCTCCGGCTATCAGGCATATCATCCTGACAGGTGGCACAGATACAGCCCAAAGCATTGCACGTACCAATCCGTCTACCCCACTTTCCGCCGAAACCGGTGGAAAAAACGCTATTATCCTTACAGCCTCGGGCGACCGTGACCATGCCATTATGAATATCGTTGCTTCCGCTTTCGGAAATGCCGGACAAAAATGCTCCGCATGTTCCCTGCTGCTTGTAGAACGTTCTGTATACGAAGACAAGAACTTCCAGGATAAGCTGAAGGATGCCACCACCAGTATGAAAGTAGGCAGTGTATGGGAAGCCGGTAACATAGTAGGTCCCATGATTACCAACCGGAACGACAAGTTGCTGCAAGCCCTCACACTGGAACCCGGTGAGTTCTGGCTGGTTCCGCCCAAGTTTATCGACGAGAAGCAATACATCCTCGCTCCCACCGTGAAGTGGGGAGTGAAACCGGGCAATTATTCATTCCGCACAGAATTATTCGGCCCCATGTTAAGTGTAGCTTGCATTGACAATCTCCAACAGGGAATAGAGTTGGTGAACAGCCTGGACTACGGTTTGACTTCCGGCCTGCAAAGTCTAGATGAAAACGAACAGAAACTCTGGAAGAACTCTATTCAGGCAGGTAACCTCTATATCAATCGCGGCATCACGGGCGCTATTGTCAACCGCCAACCTTTCGGTGGAATGAAACTGTCCGCTTTTGGTGGTGGCGTAAAAGCAGGCGGGCCAAACTATTGCGCCTGCCTTGTGAAGATTACCGACAAACCGGAAAGTAATACGGATTATAAGCAAAGTTACCCTCATGCTTATGAAGAAGAATTTGCGCATGCACGGGATATCAATAAGTTATATGGCGAACAAAATGCATTCCGCTATCTGCCATTAAAGAATATGGTGCTCCGCCTTTTCCCGGGCGATAGTAACGAAGAAGCTGAAATGATCGCACTTGCCGCAAAACTCTGCCACACGCCACTGACTATCAGTTTTGACCCGAATGATGATCGCACGGCTGCATTATCACCGGCCGGTTGTGCACTAAAGAAAGAAACGTTCGATGAATTCCTCAAAACAATGAGAACCTATGAACGCATCCGTACTTGTGGCGCCGATATTCCGATGGAAATGTATGAGGAGGCAGCTCGTAGAAATAAATACATTGCCACGGCAAAACCTGTAAAAAACGGACGTGTAGAGTTGATACATTATATCAAGGAGCAAAGCATCTCCTTCGAATACCATCGATATGGTAGTATTCTGGATGTGCCGCCTGTAGAATAACAATTAAAGAAGAGTGTGTTCCGGCTTGTCTGTGGAAAAACAGACAGGCCGGAGCACGCTCATTCCCCGCTCTCCACCGGCAACGGCAAAGAAACAGTAAATTCGCTATATTTTCCTTCTATGCTCTCCACGCTGACATATCCACCATGTTCCCGGGCCACATTCATCACATAGTTCAGCCCCAGACCAAAGCCGGAAACTTTCTTCTTCGCATCCTCATGCCGGGTAATGACACGTTCAAACTTATCAAATACAATCCGTTGAGCTGCAAGCGGAATGCCGATTCCATTATCCCGCACCCTGATCTGAGTATACTGCCCCGAAAGACAGGAAGTAATTTGTATATCTACCGTATCCTTAGAGTATTTCACTGCATTATCTATGAGATTGCTTAAAGCCTCTTTCAGGTATTCTTCATCAGCATAAACTCCCTCTTCCTGCAAGTCAACCTGAAATGTGATAGGCTTTTCCGCCTTAGCAGTGAACGTGTGTACCAGTTCATCCACCATCGGATGAAGTTGAATCCAGTTCTTATCCAACAATAATTGCCCATGTTCCAACTTAGAGATAGTCAGCACTTTATTAGCCAATGCAAGCAAATGCTGCGCCTCCGCCTCCAGTATATCGAAGTGTTTTTCTTTCTTCCCGGGCTTATCATCCACTTTTCCGCTGCGAAGCACTTTAAGGCCAATCAAGATGGAACTGATCGGATTCTTCATGTCGTGAACCATAGCATAAGAGAAATCTTCACGCATTCGTGCCAACTCATCTTGCCGGCGGATAATATCCACCTGCTTACGTATGGCAAATAACAGAAGCCCCAAAGCCACTATCGTTCCGAAAAACATATAAAGCAACTTGCCGATGAACCCGGCACGAAGATTCCGGACGTAAGCATGTACTCCCTGGGTATCATTCACAGGACACACGAAAGTATAGTGCTGTTCCAATAGTTTCCGGTAATCAGAAAAATATCGTAAATCCTGCTTCAATACGATGGAATCGTTGTGTAAAGATACTGTATCCAAGCGGAACTTGATCCGCTTCAAATTCACTTCATCCAGCTCGTGACGGAAAAAGGTAGCCAGGTCCTTAGTCTGACCGGCCTCAAATGCATCCGCCGCACGCCCGTAAGCTTCATGGATATTACGTATTACTTGTTGCCGGTTCAGTCCGAAACTTCGTCCCACCCAATTTCCAAGCAAGTACAGTACAGCGGCAGTTGCAGTTATTGTAAAGAGTATATAATACGACTTTTTCATTAATAATTCTATATTTCAGGCAAATATAGATAAACTTTTCTTTCCATCTTAACATAAAGATAACATTCTGATAACCTAAATTAATTTCATACTCTTACTATCTTTGCAGCGTAGAAAACAATAAAAAGGAATGATGGAAAAGAAAGAAGTAAATAAAGAAACATTCAACCGCCCGGATGGAGTGGAAGTGAAACTCACAGCAAAGTCCATTAATATAAAAGGATTTCTATTTTTTTTCATTCTGTTCCTGACAGGTAGTTATCTGTTTGTTTATGTATGGGATGAATATTCGTCGTTTAATGCCGGACTTTTATTAGGTACTACTATAAAAGGGATCATCAGTCCTAAATCACTGATTTGCATATTGTTACTTGTCACATTTTACACATTGCTCCAAGCAGGAGTTCTTTATTGGTTTAGCGGAAAAGATAAAAAAGTCCTGCACTGGCATTCAGACTGGACAAGCGTAGGGTTTATCCCAACCCGTCCAATCCCATTGAAATTTTATCGGGTATCCTTATTATTGCCAGGCATCTTATTGGGAATAATGCCCGCAATTCATGGATTCTGCACAGGAGAGGCCAATATATTCTTTTTAGGATTATTGGGAATTTTGGGTGGTACAGGAGATTTTCTTTTTTGGTACAGCCTTCGTGCCTTTGATGATGAAGATCTACTCTTGGCCGGTAAAAAGGCTTTTCAGGCCACTATTATAAAACGCAATTACGGGAAGAATGACTAAAGAGAACTCCAGGGAGAACTACTAAACAAACAGGCTTTCCTTTGCTTTTGCTCAAGACCTTTTTACCGCCAGCACTAAGCCTTATTGGATGTCAACCAAGATTAACAGGCCTGTCAACCTTGGTTAACGGATCCATCAACCTTGGTTGACAAGCCTGTTAACCAAGGTCAACACCTGACTATTCCTTAGGGGAAAGGGATATTTCACTGATTATAAACAGAATATCCCCTTATATAAAACAACAGAACACCTTGTTTGCCGGACGATACAAAGTGAGGGTAAAAAAACTGCCCTCACTCTTTTTTCTGCTCTCACTCACGCTTAACATTCTAATTATTATCGATTTATTCCAGAAGTGAGGGCAGTGAGGGTAGAATGAGCCAACTTTTTACTGGTATTTATTCCTTTTCGCCGAAAGCCAAATCTCCTGCATCCCCCAGTCCCGGAACAATATACGAATGCTCGTTAATCTCCGGATCAATGGCTGCACACCAAATGGTGGTCTTATCTGCAGGCAGTGTCTCAGCAATGTGTTCCACAGCTTGCCGACTGGCAATGATAGAAGCAACATGAATCTCCGCCGGATGCCCTTTCGTCAGCATAGCCTGGTAACTCAACTCCATACTGCTACCGGTGGCCAACATTGGGTCTGTGATTATCAGCGTTTTTCCGTCAATGCGCGGTGAAGCGATGTATTCAATATGAATATCAAACTTCAGCGTATCCTTATACTTCCGGTAAGCGGAAACAAAAGCATTCTCCGCACCGTCGAAATAGCTTAGAAAGCCTTGATGGAAAGGTAGTCCCGCACGCAGGATGGTGCTTAATACCAGTTGGTTATCCGGGGTCTGCACAGGTGCTATTCCCAGCGGAGTCTGGATATTCTTCTGAGAATAGGCGAACTCCTTACTCATTTCATAGGCCATAATCTCCCCGATGCGTTCAATGTTCCGGCGAAAGCGGAGACGGTCGTTCTGTACTTGCACATCCCGGATCTCGGCAACATACTGGTTCAGGATGGAATTTGTTTCGGCAAAATTGATAACTTTCATTATGTGATTTGAATTTATATGCGCAAAGTAAACGATTTCTTGCGCAATTTGCAACATTCAGTTTGCAGATATTGTTATGGAGTTATAAAAGACTTCTCATTAAAGAAAAATTTCTCTAATCAAGTGATTGTTTCGAAAGAAAATACTACTTTTGTACGCGAAAAACAAGGGGCTGTTTGGAATAAGACCCAATTCATACCAATTCCCCCTTGAAACAAGTCAAGGTAAAAAGATATTAGCAAGAGATTAATAAACCAAATACCAAAATTTTAAATCATTAAAAGAAATGGCAAATTTAGATTTAAGCAAGTACGGTATCACGGGTGTGACTGAAATCATTCACAATCCTTCATACGATGTACTCTTCGCAGAAGAAACCAAACCAAGTTTGGAAGGTTTTGAAAAAGGTCAGGTAACTGAACTGGGTGCTGTAAACGTTATGACTGGTGTTTACACCGGCCGTTCTCCTAAAGATAAATTCTTCGTTATGAATGAAGCCAGCAAAGATTCTGTATGGTGGACTTCAGACGAATACAAAAACGACAATAAACCTTGTAGTGAAGAAGCTTGGGCTGACTTGAAAGCTAAAGCTGTTAAAGAATTGAGCGGCAAGCGTCTGTTCGTTGTTGATACTTTCTGTGGTGCTAACGCTGCAACTCGCATGAAAGTACGTTTTATCGTAGAAGTAGCTTGGCAGGCTCACTTCGTAACTAACATGTTCATCCGCCCGACTGCTGAAGAACTTGCTGCTTACGGAGAACCTGATTTCGTTTGCTTCAATGCTTCTAAAGCAAAAGTTGAAAACTACAAAGAACTGGGTCTGAACTCTGAAACAGCTACTGTATTCAACTTGAAGACGAAAGAACAAGTAATCCTGAACACTTGGTACGGTGGTGAAATGAAGAAGGGTATGTTCTCTATCATGAACTACATGAACCCGCTTCGTGGCATCGCTTCTATGCACTGCTCTGCCAACACCAACATGGAAGGCACTGACTCTGCTATCTTCTTCGGTCTGTCCGGTACAGGTAAGACTACTTTGTCAACCGACCCGAAACGTAAGTTGATCGGTGACGACGAACACGGATGGGATGACGAAGGTGTATTCAACTACGAAGGTGGTTGCTACGCTAAGGTTATCAACCTGGACAAAGAAAGCGAACCCGATATCTATGCTGCCATCAAACGTGACGCTCTGTTAGAGAACGTAATCGTTGACGCTGCCGGCAAGATTGACTTCGCAGACAAGAGCGCAACTGAAAACACTCGTGTTTCTTATCCTATCTACCACATCGAAAATATCGTTAAGCCTATCTCCAAAGGTCCTCATGCTCATCAGGTTATCTTCCTGTCAGCTGATGCTTTCGGTGTATTGCCTCCGGTATCTATCCTGAGCCCGGAACAAGCTCAGTATTACTTCCTGTCTGGTTTTACAGCTAAATTGGCTGGTACAGAACGTGGTATCACTGAACCGACTCCGACATTCTCTGCTTGCTTCGGTGCTGCTTTCTTGAGCTTGCATCCTACCAAATATGCAGAAGAATTGGTTAAGAAGATGAACAAGGTTGGTGCTAAGGCATACTTGGTAAACACTGGTTGGAACGGTAGCGGCAAACGTATCTCTATCAAAGATACTCGTGGTATCATCGACGCTATCCTTGACGGTTCTATCGACAAGGCTCCTACTAAGGTTATTCCTTTCTTCGATTTCGTTGTTCCGACTGCATTGCCGAATGTTGATCCGAAGATCCTTGATCCTCGCGACACTTACGAATGTGCTTGCCAGTGGGAAGAAAAAGCAAAAGACCTGGCTGGCCGCTTCATCAAGAACTTCGCTAAGTTCACCGGTAACGAAGCTGGTAAAGCATTGGTTGCTGCTGGTCCGAAACTCTAATCTGAATAAAACCAGTTTTAGATATATACGCGAAAGCGGCTCTTGGTATCAAGAGCCGCTTTTCTTGTTTTTATCTGTTTCGTTTGTTCTTCCTAATTATTTTCCTACTTTTGCGCTATACGTAATATCTAAGAATATGACTTATCTGGATACGGACAAGCAAACGCAGGCTGACTTGAGCATTACAGAAGGAATATATGACGAATATCCCCTCTACTCCTTATTCTCCGAAACGGAGACTAAAAACGGAAAACGCGTGATGCTCGATTGGATCACCTCTCCCCTGAACGATGTATCTGCCATACGAAAAAGACAAGAGGCGATAGCCTGGAAGAAGTTGCCTGACCTCCCTTTGGATGAAGAAGAACTCGACTTCATCGAATATTATCTGGAATACCGTGACCAAATCAGAAGACCTAATATTTTAGTATCGCTGACTTCAGCAATCGACCGTTTATTAAGACACGACGCTCAACGCTATATCATCAGACGAGGCGTGACCTTAATTATCCTGTTATTGAACCGGTTGGAATCATTGCGAAAAAACACTCCGGAAAATGCCCCTTTACTATTGAAAGAATTAGCGCAAAGCATTCAGGACACTATACATAGCAGCGAACTGAAAGAAGTTATCGACCTCTATAAAGATAAAGAGAAATCTCTCTCCAACTATATCATCGACAAATATGACTACCAGTTTCGCTGTATCCATTTTGAACTGATCAGAGGGTTACTTTCTCAAATTTATATACTGGACGTATGCCGCACAGCGCAGCATGTAGCAATCAGCAGAGGTTTCTGCTGCTGTCCGGAAATGACAGAAACAATGGATCTATCCATTACCGGTTTTATACACCCGTTCACAAAAGAAGGACGAAGTAATGACTGGAAAATGTCAAACGGCAATATATGTATTCTTACAGGCTCTAATATGGCCGGTAAATCAACAACCCTCAAAGCCATCACAATCGCCGTATGGCTGGCGCATTGCGGATTACCGGTTCCAGCCCGTTCAATGCTCTGCCCTGTTTTTGACGGAATCTATACTTCAATCAATCTCCCGGACTCCCTGCGCGATGGCAGAAGTCATTTTATGGCGGAAATTCTACGGATCAAAGAAGTACTTCAAAAAGCGAAATCCGGTAAGCGATGCCTGATAATATTGGATGAAATGTTTCGCGGAACCAATGCACAGGATGCCTTTGAAGCCTCTGTCGCAGTAAACGAATTACTCAGAAAGTATCTGCATTGCTCATTCCTTATATCAACCCACATTCTGGAGTATGCCAAACATTTTGAGAAAGACAGTGCATGTTCTTTCTATTATATGGATTCAAGAATTCAGAACGATCAATTTATATGTCCTTATCAACTGCTTGAAGGTATATCCGAAGCACAAGTTGGCTACTGGCTGGTAAGAAAAGAATTGGAAGGTTTAATATAATTTTAAAGTAACCACTTCATTACTAAATCTTTTTTGTTAGCTTTGCGAAAACCAATATTAAACAAAGCAATATGAAAAGTATCAAATTGATGTTAGCAGGTACCAGCCTGTTGCTGTGCTGCGGATGTGGCATGCAAGTAAAAGAGAGTACAACTGTGACTGAGAAAGCAAGCAATGAAAATGCAGTGATCGAGAATATGATGTCACGCCGCAGCATCCGTAAATACAAGCCGCAAGCAGTGAACCGCGATACTATGCAGATTATACTGAACTGCGGCATCAATGCACCCAACGGTCAGAACAAGCAGTCCTGGGAAATCCGGGTAGTGGATAATCCGGAATTTATCAATGGCATAACCGAAGTTTACAAGAAACAGAATCCGAAAGCTGCTGAAGATCCTAACTTCAAGAATATGTTCCGCAACGCTCCTACAATAGTATTTATCGCCAATGACAAGTCTTATGATTTGTCACAGATAGACTGCGGTTTGCTGGGTGAGAACATGATTCTCTCAGCCTGGTCTATGGGGATAGGTTCCTGTTGTTTAGGAGGACCGACACGATTTATAAACTCCACACCGGATGCAGCAGAATATTTGAAGAAACTTGAAATCCCGGAAGGATATGAGTTACTCTATTGCATCGCATTCGGTTATCCGGATGAAACTCCGGCAGCTAAGCCGAGAAATGCGGAGAAGATTAAATTCATAGATTGATCATCTCCTGTAAGTCACGCATAAATAAAAAGGAGTGCCACCATTACAGTGAAGCACTCCTTTTCTATCTATTTACAAACAACTTTAGTTTTTATTCGCACGCTTACGTTCTATCTCGTCCAGAATCACTTTACGCATGCGCATCGCCTTCGGCGTAACCTCTACGTACTCATCTTCCTTGATATATTCCAGCGCTTCTTCCAGAGAGAACTGTACGGGCGGAATCAGACGAACTTTATCATCCGAACCGGAAGCACGCATATTCGTCAGCTTCTTGGATTTCGTAACATTAATCACGAGGTCGTTATCGTGGGAGTGTTCACCTACCACCTGTCCGGCATACACTTCTTCCTGCGGGAAGATAAAGAACTTGCCACGATCTTGCAATTTATCAATGGCGTAAGCAAAAGCTGTTCCTGTTTCCATGGCAATCATAGAGCCGTTGGTACGACGTTCAATCTCACCTTTATGCGGTTGATATTCTTTGAAGCGGTGTGCCATGATAGCTTCACCGGCAGAAGCAGTCAGTACATTCGTACGCAAACCGATAATACCACGTGAAGGCATATTAAATTCCAGGTTTACACGTTCGCCTGCACTCTCCATCTTCACCATCTCACCCTTACGGCGGGTTACCATATCGATAATCTTACTGGCATACTCTTCGGGAACATTCACAGTCAGTTCTTCAATCGGCTCGCACTTCACACCGTCAATCTCCTTGAAGATAACCTGCGGCTGACCTACCTGAAGCTCATAACCTTCGCGGCGCATAGTCTCAATCAATACGGAAAGATGGAGTACACCACGACCAGAAACCACCCATTTTCCGTCTTCCTCACTCTTACGCACACGCAGAGCAAGATTCTTATCCAACTCCTTCATCAGACGGTCGTGGATGTGGCGGGAAGTCACGAACTTACCATCACGGCCGAAGAAAGGAGAATCGTTGATAGCAAACAACATACTCATGGTCGGCTCATCGATAGCGATAGGCGGCAATGCTTCCGGATTTTCAAAATCGCAGACCGTATCTCCAATTTCAAATCCTTCGATACCTACCAATGCACAGATGTCACCGGAAGAAACTTCCGATACCTTCGCGCGTCCCATACCTTCAAACGTATGCAGTTCCTTGATTTTTGATTTCACAAAACTTCCGTCACGCTTGGCCAGAGATACATTCATACCCTCTCTAAGCGTACCACGGTGCACACGGCCTACGGCAATACGTCCGGTATAAGAAGAATAATCCAAAGAAGTCACCAACATCTGCGGAGTGCCTTCCAGTTGCGTGGGAGCCGGTATATTCTCTACAATGCAGTCCAGCAATGCGAAGATATTATCAGTAGGAGTGTTCCAGTCCGTACTCATCCAGTTGTTCTTCGCAGAACCATAGATAACGGGGAAGTCCAACTGATCTTCCGTAGCCTCAAGACTGAACATCAGGTCGAACACCATTTCATATACTTCTTCCGGACGACAGTTTGGCTTATCTACCTTGTTTACTACAACGATAGGTTTCAGACCAATCTGCAAAGCCTTTTGCAATACGAAACGCGTTTGCGGCATAGGACCTTCGAAAGCATCCACCAAAAGGATACATCCGTCTGCCATATTCAGCACACGTTCCACTTCACCTCCGAAGTCGCTGTGGCCCGGAGTATCAATGATGTTGATTTTAGTTCCTTTGTAATTGATAGAAACGTTTTTGGAGAGAATCGTTATTCCTCGTTCACGTTCCAAGTCGTTGTTATCCAGCATTAATTCACCTGTGCTCTGGTTGCTGCGGAACAGATTTCCCGCCAAGAGCATCTTATCGACAAGTGTCGTTTTCCCATGGTCAACATGGGCAATGATTGCAATGTTTCTAATATTTTGCATACAATACCTATATATTTGGGTGCAAAGGTACGAATTTTGCATTAGATATAAGTGTAGCAAGAGAAAAATTTCATTGAATATCATTGCAGTATAAAAGTTTATCCCTATCTTTGCACCCTCTTAAAAGAACATTTATATATCAATTTAATTAAAAGTTATGTATTTAGACGCTGCTAAAAAGCAAGAGATCTTTGGCAAGTACGGAAAGTCTAACACTGATACTGGCTCAGCTGAGGCCCAGATAGCTTTGTTTTCATACCGTATTTCCCACCTGACTGAGCACCTGAAGCTCAACAGAAAAGATTATAGTACTGAAAGAGCCTTAACAATGTTGGTAGGAAAACGCCGTGCGTTGCTGAACTACCTGAAGGATCGCGACATCACAAGATATCGTGCCATCGTTAAAGAGCTCGGCCTGCGTAAGTAATCCGTTACTTGCAGCAAAAGCATTAAGAAGGGAAGCCGTCAAAAGCTTCCCTTTTTTGTTTTCACACCTCTCAAATCTCCATACGATAAACAAAAGACAAAGGACATAGAAGACATATTAGCGACATACCATGTCTTCTATAAAAGACATATTTCAACTCAAACATGCTTCTTATAGAATTATTTCCTATATTTTGCATATCAAGCAAGTTGAAGTATGGAAAAAGATATCATCAAACAAATCATCCTGAACCAGCAAGAGTCCACCAGCCAAGTGATAACACACTCTCAGCCAACAGAAAATACAAATTGTCAAAATGATAAATCGCGCCTTCTTCGCTCTCTTCTTCCTTCTTATAGAAACAAGAGAGAGATGAAGAAGATACAGTCTCTTTTTATCCGGACACGAAACTTTTCTCCGTGTATTGTTGCACCAAGTAAAAGTTTGTTTTATTTTTGTGCCTTAACAATACAATTTATAACCTAATAGGCGAAAAACATTATCAATTATGGATACAAGCAAGATTGTCGGAGAAAAGATTAAGTCACTCCGTGAAAGCCAGTCAATCAGCATTGAGCAATTGGCCGAACGTTCCGGTTTAGCCGTAGAACAGATTGAACGCATTGAAAATAACATCGACTTGCCTTCATTGGCTCCGCTCATCAAAATAGCGCGTGTTCTGGGTGTACGCCTGGGAACTTTCCTTGACGATCAGGATGAAACGGGTCCGGCCATCTGCCGCAAGACGGAGGCCAAAGATAGTATCAGCTTCTCCAATAATGCTATCCAGAGCCGTAAGCACATGGAATATCATTCCCTGTCCAAGTCGAAAGCAGACCGCCACATGGAACCTTTCATCATCGACGTAGCCGCCACAGAAGACAGCGACTTCGTACTCTCCTCACACGAAGGTGAAGAGTTTATTATGGTTATGGAAGGTATTATGGAAATCAGCTACGGCAAAAACACATACTTGCTTGAGGAAGGAGACAGCATCTATTATGACTCCATCGTTCCACATCACGTACATGCCTACGAAGGACAAGCGGCCAAAATTCTTGCAGTAATCTATACGCCCATTTAATATCTATGTTATACGAAAGAACACTCGGCCAATGGCTGGAGCACTGGGCAGAAACTACGCCCGACAAAGAATATATCGTTTATTCCGACCGTAACCTGCGCTTCACCTGGAGCCAGTTCAACCGCCGGGTAGACGACATGGCAAAAGGACTAATTTCCATCGGCGTGGAACGCGGAACCCATGTAGGTATATGGGCTGCCAATGTGCCCGACTGGCTTACACTGCTGTATGCCTGCGCCAAAATCGGTGCCGTCTATGTTACCGTAAACACCAACTACAAGCAAGCCGAATTAGAATATTTGTGCGAAAACTCGGATATGCACACCCTTTGCATTGTGAACGGTGAAAAGGACAGCGACTTCGTACAAATGACTTATACCATGCTGCCGGAGCTGAAAACCTGCGAACGCGGCCACTTAAAGAGCGAACGTTTCCCGCATATGCGTAACGTTGTTTATGTAGGACAAGAGAAGCATCGCGGTATGTACAACACCTCAGAAATCCTGTTGTTGGGCAATAATGTGGAGGATGAGCAATTGGATACTCTGAAAAGCCAGGTAACCTGCCATGATGTGGTAAACATGCAATATACATCAGGAACCACCGGTTTCCCGAAAGGCGTCATGCTTACTCACTACAACATCACCAATAACGGCTATCTGACCGGAGAACACATGAAGTTCACGGCCGATGACAAACTTTGTGTCTGCGTACCCCTGTTCCACTGTTTCGGTGTGGTGCTGGCTACTATGAACTGTCTGACACACGGCTGTACGGAAGTTATGGTGGAACGCTTCAATCCGCTGGTAGTGCTTGCTTCAATCCATAAAGAACGCTGCACAGCTCTATACGGTGTACCTACCATGTTTATTGCCGAATTGCACCATCCCATGTTTGATATGTTCGACATGTCCAGCCTACGCACAGGTATCATGGCAGGTTCGCTCTGTCCTGTGGAACTGATGAAGCAAGTGGAAGAAAAGATGTATATGAAGGTTACCAGCGTATACGGTCTGACCGAAACGTCCCCCGGTATGACGGCTTCGCGCATTGACGACCCGTTTGATGTACGCTGCAACACCGTAGGACACGATTTTGAACATACCGAAGTCAGAGTTATCGACCCCGAAACCGGCGAGGAATGTCCGGTAGGAGTGCAAGGTGAAATGTGCAACCGGGGATATAATAATATGAAGGGCTATTATAAGAACCCGCAGGCTACTGCCGAAGTCATCGACAAGAATGGTTTCCTCCACTCCGGAGACCTCGGCATAAAAGATGAAGATGGCAACTACCGTATCACCGGACGCATCAAAGACATGATTATCCGCGGCGGTGAAAACATTTATCCACGTGAGATTGAGGAGTTTCTATACAAGCTGGAAGGTGTGAAAGACGTACAGGTGGCAGGCATTCCATCAAAGAAATATGGTGAAGAAGTGGGTGCTTTCATCATTCTGAAAGAAGGTGTGGATTTACATGAATCGGATGTGCGCGACTTCTGCACAGGCAAGATTTCACGCTACAAGATACCGAAATATGTATTCTTTATTGATGAATTCCCCATGACGGGTAGCGGTAAGATACAGAAGTTCAAATTGAAAGATGTGGGATTGCAGCTCTGCAAAGAACAAGGGATCGAGATAATTTAAATAATTAAGAATAAAAACAGGCTGCAGTTTAATCTGCAGCCTGTTTTATATTTACTATAATTCATCAGGCATAGGAACCTTTTGCCCTGTTGCCCTCACGGTAGGCATCGAAGCATCCCAACCGCGAAGACGAGTGCCGAGTTCTTTTGCCATTTCCTTGACTATTTCTGGATGCTGAGCAGCCATATTATTACGTTCACCAATATCTTCACGAAGATTATAGAGTTCAAGCTCAGCAGTATGCATACGGTAGACTAGTTTCCAATCTCCTTTGCGGATAGCACTCATGAAGTCGATGTCATCCTGATCCTCAAAACGGAGCTGATGAGGAAAATGGAAGATGATGCTACGTTCAGGGTCAATGCCTGAAATAGCTTCGGGGATAACAATGGCATTAGCCTCACGTTGATTAGTAATTTCTCCACGTTTCTGAGCTTTAGCCACATATCGGGAACCTTTCTGAATCAGCTTCACTAAACTCCGGCCATCCCGTTCCTGAACAGTTTCGTATTTCTTCACCCCAGCCATTTCAAGAATTGTAGGAAAGACATCCTCCGTTGAAACAGGCGTATTGATACGCGTTCCGGCACTAACCTTGCCGGGCCAGCAAAGGAGCATAGGAACACGAATGCCACCTTCATAAACCGATCCTTTCCCTTCGCGTAACGGAAGATTCTGAGTGTGAGGCTCCCCACCCTTCTCATTCCCTACGCTATGTCCTCCATTATCAGAGTAGAAAATGATAACAGTATTGTCAGCCACCCCCTTAGTTTCAAGGAAATCAAGTACATCCCCTAAACTTTTATCCATACCTTCGACCATGGAAGCATAACGCGCCTGTCCTTCATCCATTCCAGCATCAAGATAGGGCTGAATATAACGTTTATCACGTTGAATGGGGGTATGATTAGAATAATGAGAAAAATAGAGATAGAAAGGAATCTTTTGCCTAATGGGATTTTCAAGCGTTTTGAGTGCTTCACGGGTCATAGCTTCAGTTAAGTGTACATCAGTACCATAATATTGTGACATATTCTGTACCGAGCCATAATCACCCTTACCCGGTAAATTGCCAAAATTATCTTCTGGAAGATAGCTTTTGGGATGGCCATTGCTCGAACCGGCAATGTTAACCACAAACCCCATATTATAAGGATTCGAACCGGGTGTTCCCGCAGGTCCCCAATGTGCCTTGCCTACATGGATGGTGTGATAGCCGGCATCACGTAGAATTTCAACCATAGGAGTTGCATAGAGGGTATGATTGAGACCATATGTTTCGCGTTCCGGTTCAAGAGAAACAGGACAGAAAGCATTATAATTCCACTCCGGATGAGCAAAAATGTCACCAAGATTCTCATTGGTGGCACCAGGGTGACCGCCAATTGCATCCGGAACAATATCCTTATAGAGTGAAATGAACGATGTAATCTTCATGTGGGCAGGGTTCATACCTGTCATCAAAGATGCACGTGTAGGCGTCGAAACCGGACAAGCATAAGCATTTGTCATCATAGTACCCATTTGGGAGAGACGCTCCATATTAGGAGTTTTGAAACGCAAGTTATTTGGATAAGTTTCTTCACCGAAAGGCAGAGAAGATTCTGTCCACCCAAAATCATCTACTAAAAAGAAGACAATATTAGGCCGCTGTCCGGCATAGGCACTCTGCAAGAGAGCGAAGGGAGCAGCCAATGCCAGGCCGTATATTGATTTATTGATTTTCATATGTATTTATTTTTTAGACCATGAGTCACTACGGAACGGGGTAGCTGGTAACCCCTCCTTATTATAAAGATTCGCACGAAAGAAATTCGCAAATGCATAACGCACCGCCACGGGTTCCCGTACTTGAGAAGAGAAAACTTCAATACGGTTGCCGTTGATAATTGCCTTTGAAGGATAAAACTGCTGATCTGCACCAGCTATGTAAAAACCTTTCACGGGTTCATTGTCAGGTGTCATTAAACCGTTGTCCGCATAATCAAAACTCAAGATAAGTTTGTTTCCCGATAATTTCATTGACTTAAACAGCGGACCGGAATACGCTATATTCTTACCATATTGTTTAGCCAACGCCCATAAAGCTAATCGTTCTCCCGGAACACGTTTGTTGCGAGGATGAATATCAAGCGAATCGCCAACGTCAGTGGTAACGACCATCCCCAAATTCTTCACCCCACCCTGCCATGTTTGAAGCTGAGCTTCCCGGATACCGGCGGGCTGATCTTTGAAGGGCGCAATCTGAACGAAGTAGAATGGCAGATCCGGTTGTTCCCATTCTTTACGCCAACTATTAATCATATTAGTAAATACCTGCTGATATTGTGCATAGCGCATAGCATTAGCTTCACCTTGATACCAAATAGCCCCCTTAACAGTGTAACCCAGAATAGGTTTAATCATACCGTTCCACAACGTAGATGGAACTTTATAGAGTTTATTCTGTTTCACGTTCTCTACTCCAAACTCATCGAATACATCCGTATAAAGTGGATTATTTTTCATCACATCCATCTTAGTCCATGATTCTACATGTGTATCACCTTTAGCCGAAAGAATGAGTCCGACAGGAGTATGGAGTTCATTGAAAAGACGACGACCGAAAACAAAACCCACTGCAGAGAAGTTGTAAGCACTTTCCGGAGTACAAACAAGCCACTTTCCTTCACAATCATCGCGTTCACCATCAGGTGCCAGACAATAAGGCACGGTGAAAATACGGATTTCAGGATAATTTGCGTCCTGCAGTTCTTTTTCGGCCTCTTCCATACCGGTTTGCCACTTCACATCCTCTTGTCTGCCAACCGGGAAAAGCATATTACTTTGCCCACCGCAAAGCCACACCTCGCCAATCAAAATATTACTGACCGTTATGATGTTCTCTCCACTAACGGTAATCGACTGTTTTTTCATTGTCGCACGGGGTGTTTTCAATTTCATAGTCCATTTACCATCACCGGAAGCAGTGGCAGTCACGGCTTTGGCAGCCCATGAAGGTTTAACAGTGATGGTTTCACCCGGTTCTGCCTTACCCCAAATATTGACTCTGGTACCTTGTTGCAAGACCATATTATCAGAAATGATAGCGGGAAGTGTGACTTTAGCCACCACTGGGTTACAAGCAATAATCACCAGCACCGCCAACAATACCCATTGTTTTTTCATTGTTCTATTCATTTAGTAAGCAATTCTTTTTTCTTTCCAATACAACAAACAAGGAAACTGATACTACCACCAACAACGACCCACCAAGGCCAGGCAAGTTTGAGAGTTACACCGAAGCAGAATGTACTCCACCAACTTAAAATGCCAGGTTGAAGAAGTAAAACAACCAGACATCCGGTAATCAATGCAGCTACCACACTGTAAACGTTGCCACGACGAGTCAAAACGGCACAAAGGAATATACCCAACATACCGGCATAAGAGAAACTCATGATACCAAGCGCAAAATCAACCAATGACTGATCACCCGCTTCTTGCATCAAAGCAGCAATAATAGCAAAAGCCGTCAATACAATCCCCATAATGATCACAAGAAAGCGTGACTCCTTCAACTCTGATTTAATTTTCACGGTACCCTTATCGCGTTTTTGCCTCCAAGGAAGATAAAGATCGGAAAACAAGCTACTGGTCATTGAGTTAATGGCCGAGTTAAAGCTTGACAATGCAGCAGCAAGCAAGCCCACCACCATCAAACCAAGGATACCCGTTGGCATGTGGTTGAACATATATTGCGGAAATACCTGGCGACTATCATTCAACAAGTCACTTGGTGCGGCTGCCCCAAGCAGCTCCGGGCGTGAATAGAACACATATAGCAGTGAGCCGATAATCATAAAAATCACAACAACTGGAAGAGAGATTACCTGGGAATATACAAGTGAGCTTGCTGCCTTTTTCACTGACTTACAAGTCAGCTGACGTTGTACAAACTCCTGATCCGTGCTATATTGTGCAAATTTAAAGATGGCACAAGCAAAGAGAGCCCCAATCAGATTATAGGGTTCAGTCAATGAAAAACTCGTGTCAATCACCTGTAGTTTATTGCCAGACTCCGTATTTTCAAGCACATTGACGATCTCGCCCAATGACAGCGGGATTGCGCTAAAAAGCAGATAAATGGCAATCATACCAGTACCGATTACGAGCAGAATCTGAATTGTATCAATGTAAATCAAACCTTTTATGCCTCCAGCCATCGTATAGATTGTACTAATAATGCCAAGAATCACAATTGAAGCAATCAGATTAGGAAATAATATATCATTATAGAGCATCACAGACACTGCAATGGCAGCAATGAACAGGCGCGAACCGGATGTGAGTAATTGTCCCAACAAGAACATGACACTGGTTGCTGTTTTGGCACCATCACCAAAACGATTACCCAGATAACCATAGATGGTAATTGTATTGGCTTTATAGAGGGCAGGCAAAATAATATAAGCTGCCATCAAACCGCCAACTATCGCCCCAACGCTAAGCATGATATAAGTAAAGTTACCGTCGAAAGCAATCTGAGGTGCACCGACAAATGTACCGGCACTGATTGATGTTCCAACCGCAGCAAAGGCTACCAACCACGTCGGCATACTTCGTCCGCCAAGGAAATAATCTTCAACATTTTTATTTTTACGAGAGAAGAGGAATCCTATCGTTGTCAAGGCTCCTAGAAATAGAATTACTATAATCCAATCTAATAATTGCATGATATCAGGTTTTAGCGTATTAATTACATATATAAGGTCCATGAATGGAGGTCACAGTATAGTCATCGCCTGCATCATCGAGGGCATAGACATAGAACTCATTACCTCCGGGATGTACGCGAATCACAATATGTCCCTGTTTAGCAGCCATCTGTTTAGTATTAGGATAGGCAACAAGTGCTGTTGCAGGATGAAAGTTGGTCGAGAAGACATCTTTCTTTCCGGGATAAGCCTTTGTCGTAGAAAGGATACGACGTAATACTTCAATATCCGGCTGCTGCGCCTTGCGATTGTGAACCACAACCACCTGAGGTCGAAGGGCTTTGAGAAGCGTAACGCCCATTGCATCGTAATTCATATGATGGTTACTTTTGCATGCCTCGACTGGACCGGTCACCGAACCAACCGGCAACTCCAGGTTCTGCCAATCCAAATTGGTTACAGCAGGCAGGTCGGCACCGGTGAAGTAATCAAACTTGCCATAAGAAACACGAAAAACAATGGAACACTGGTTTTCATCCGGCCATTCACTTTGGGACAGTTGATCAGTGGAAATGAAATAATTACGCTCAATATCTTCAACCCCAGTCCACACACGTCCGTTGGCCGCTATATTACGAATTTCGAAAGTGGGATATTTAGCAGCATTATGAACAAGCACAAGCTGATCTTTCTTACCAACTTTAAATTGCTCAATCTCCATACCGTTTTTCTCCTTCTGCCATTTTATAAAATTCAAATAATTCGGAAATGCTTTACTTATAGGCGCTATAGGATCGTTATAGTCCGGCCAACCACGATCAATGGCCTTCTTGAAAGGGATACAATCGCCCACACCAGATATACCAGTTAGCTGATAGGCTTTATTCTCCGCCCACTTGCATCCTTTATTAACTTCCCCCATGTGATCGATATGAAAGTGAGTCAGAAGCATATAGTCAATTGCCTTATGTTTAGTTCCCTTCATGAAATGGGCAATATATTTTGCATAGGTTTCATAAGGAGCTGTTTCTTCATTTGGTTTTTGTGGTACAATGTTAGGTGATTTTTCTCTAATTTCACCGGCATCAACCAACATCGTAGTACCGTCGGGTAATATAAAGAAAGTACACTCCCCCTGCCCGGTATTGATGGCATGGATATCAAGATAGCCTTCCTCCCACGCAGGTAATACCTTGCCTATTTTCACATCCTGAGCCCGGATAGTCATTGGAAAGAGAACTAATAATGCTATAACTGGTATTTTAAATGGGATATTCATAGTATCTTCTTGTTATTTTATTCAATAATAGCCTTTTGATTCAATATTTCTTTTTGAACCTCTTTGTAAGAGAGATTACGGGGAGTGCTTCCCGCTTGCGCCGCCAAGGCTGCCGCTACACCAGCCGCATGTCCTGTAGCTCCACAAGTAGCCCCTACCCTGACAGTGCCGAGAGCCTCACGATCAACTGAGATGCAACGACCACCCACCAGCAGATTATCAATCTTGGCAGGTAACAAACTGCGATAAGGTATTTGGAATGGAAGGGGTACATACATGTCATGCATACCGTTTTGATTTTTAGGAGGATGCACATCAATGGGCCAAACGCCCAACGCTATTGAGTCCTCAAACTTGCGGTTGGACACAATGTCATCTTTGGTCATGGTGTAAACCCCATCGAGCCGACGGGTTTCGCGAATGCCGATAGTAGCCGACGTATTCATAATCCAACTGTTCTCAAAGCCTTTGCAATGTTTTTTGTAATAGTTGACAATACGGTGAGCATCACTACGTGCCTCCATTTCAGCAGCAGTCAACTCGTTTGCATTAACCGCCGATCCATAAACACGTGTCGTATTAACCCAAGGATAGTTTTTTCTTAAACCACCAAACCAAGGACCACCAAAGAAAGGAAGTTCACCGACTTCACAAGCATGGCTAAGCATCTCACGGTCAATTCCAACATCTCTCCTTCGCGAAGTATATTCGGTCAGCAATTGCTTCCCTAAAAAGCCGGGGTCGGGACCAAACGGTATTGTCAATTCATCTTCATAGTCTACACTTCCCTGTGGGTTAACTTCCGCAAGAAAAAAAGGTAATGTCATAGGCTGAAGTTCAGGTGATATATTAAATCCGGCTCCGGCACGTGCTACGACATCCCCATTTCCGGTACAATCCACTACGATCTTAGCCATAATTGCTTTACGCCCATCCACATTCTCTACAATGGCACCCTTCACTTTATTCTCTTCAACAATGACATCGGCCATCCAGGTATGCAGCAGACATCTTACCTGATATTTCAACAGTAGTTCATCAGCAGTCAGTTTCATTATCTCAGGGTCAGAGCTCAATACCCAACTACGGTTATTCTCAACTCCTCCCCGCTTTTCAGCCATTGCAATCCATTCGCCCATGACCCCATCCACACAACGGCGATAAGGACGCAACCAACTGTTGAACCCGGCCAATGTGATCACCAGGCCATTGGTCCACATGCCACCAAACGAACCCATCGCCTCAACAAGCATGGTCGAAGCTCCGGCCTTGGCAGCACCGATAGCAGCACCGACACCGGCAGGGCCACCACCAACAACCAAGACATCAACGTCATTGATGACTTCTATTTGCCTTTCTTTTTCTGTATACATTTTCATTAATTCCATGATGATAATATGTTATAATAGTATTTTCAAAATTGTACGATTTTCAACATTAGTCTCTTAATTTCAGATTCATCAGAAAGCGACTTAACCTTAAATACCGGAGAAGTATTATATATAAGAACTTGATGTTTACCAATATTTCCGGTTTTCACATTAAAAATCTGATTTCCCAACTCAATTTCAACGTTTCCTTCCAGTTCAATCTCTAAATAGATTCCACCAAAGGTTACGCAAGGTAACGGCTCGTTGAGTGCTACCGTTTGATTCTTTTTTAGCAATATATTCCCAACCGTAGTTATGGTCGGGCAAATAAAATCTTTAATTTCATGTTTATCAACCAAAAGGGTTCCCTGACCGTTCAGGTCGGGAGCCAACAAATCCGTAGAAATAAAATTAATATCATTGCGATTAATTTTATTGAAATGCACGAATTTGTCAGCATGTGATTCTCTCATAAGACCATGCGACTTGGCTAATGCAACGTATCGGTCATACTCATCCTCATCAAAGCGGGAAGCACTAATAGCCATAATGCAATCTCCTTGGTTCTGTATCTTTTCAAAGACAGTCTGATATAAAATTCCCATTAACCGGACATCGTAAACTCCAAGATCTCGAATAATCTCATTAGCACGATTATTGGAAGTAATAACGTAATTTCCCTTTCCAAGCACTTCATCTGCAAGAGCGATTATATCTTTATAATGCCGACTAGTTTCATCGAGTAATTTAGGTTCAATAAATGTATAAAGTCCGTTCCGTTTACAGTCGATTAGAAATTCCCTTAATGTAGGTATCCGACTTCTCATTTCCGATTTATCAGCCTTTAAGATAAAATCCTGTTTCAGTTCTATCAGTGTCTTTGTTTTAACTGGAACTTGAACGGAAAGTATTGTTCCGTCAGCATTCAGGCAGGTACGATTTAGTGTACTGTCATGCATCACTATCAAGTATCCATCAGCTGACAGACGTACATCGGTTTCAATAGCTTGAAAACCGGCGCGTTTGGCTAATGAGATAGCCTCCAAAGAATTCTCTCCGGCAATTGTGCCATGCAGATTGACACCTCGATGAGCTATAAAGACGCGCTGAGCATGTAATCCCGTTGTCCAACTACAGATTATAAAACAGAAAAAGATGAATTTCTTCATTGCTAATATACATTATTCACTGAAAATAAGTAGCAGAACTCCAGATATTTTTCCATACTACCATTAGCTCTGCCACTTATATCATTCTTTAGATAAAACAATTTATGAACTAATATCCTGGATTCTGAGTCATATTAGGATTAATCACCAGCTCTTTCGCCGGAATAGGCCATAAATATTGTCTTTCAGAGAAAGCTCCCTTAGAACAAACCTGTACATAGCCATCGCTTACCATTCTTGAAAAATCAGCAATACCATCTTCATCTATTTCTGGAGCATAAGGCCAGAACCAATGCCCCGGTTTTACCACTTTATCTATCAATTCATTTCCGGGATAGAGTACACCACAGTTTGGTTTATTCAACGCTTTTTGAGCCAATCCCCAACGAATCAAATCGTAATAGCGAAGTCCCTCAAAGGCTAATTCAACCCTCCGTTCACGACGAAGAACCGTTCGGAGTTCTTTCTGATTGGTTGTTGTAATGACAGGATAATTAGAAACATCACTCAATTCCACACCATAGGCACGTGCACGCACCTGATTAATAGCATCCAAAACGCTTTGGTCAATCTGGTTCAACTCAATCTTAGCCTCAGCATAAATCAAAAGCACATCGGCATACCGGATAATTATCAGGTCATTCTCGGGTGTGAAGTTTGTAGCGGGTCCCCACGTTCTGTCAACTGACTTTCTCCACACCAAACCAGTAAAGGAAGCAAACTGAGCTCTGGCACGCGTATCGTTATTATTCACCAACTTCCCTGTTGAATAATCCATTACTTTAGTAACCTCCGGATGAGGGGTATACTCATAGCCAACGAACTCACTTCCGAATTCCACGATCGAAGCCGTACAGCGAGGATCTCGATTTCGAAAAGGATTGTGAGAATCAAACAGAGGCGACTCATCAATCAACTTACCATCGGTACACTCGTAAGCTGCAAGCAGTGCCCACGAAGGAACCTTGCTCGAAAAGCCACCCGCTGTACGTGGATAGTAGCTTTTTGCATCACCGATATTACCAATCAGGAGAGCTGTTGAACGAGGCAATAAAAAGATTGATTCTTCGGCATTCTTTGTATAGAATAAATCTCCATAATCTTTATGAAGTTTATAGATACCCAGATCCATACACGCTTTTGCTGCCGTAGCAGCGATCTCATAATCACCGAAATACAACGCATAGCGTGCTTTCAATGCCAAAGCGGCACCTTTGGTTGCTACTTGTTTTCCAGTATAAGAAGCCGGAAGATGCTCAGCTGCATAATCAAAATCATCATAGATGATCTTAATCACATCGGCTTTAGGCGACCGTGCCATTTTAGATGCATCTTCAATAGTCAACAGATCTTCCACATAGACTACATCACCAAAGGCAAAGACCAACATGGCATAATGTGCAGCACGTGAGAAACGTGCCTGGGCTTCATAGGACAACAGAGTTGCCTCATTGATTCCATTTTCACGACCACGATCCAAATTAGCAATGATAGCATTGGAACGGGCAATAGCCTTGTATTGGTTAGTATAAAATGTTGCCAACTCAACACTACCGGACGTATTTGTTTCACTGTTTAACGTTCCATCAACAATGTCAGGACCGGCAACGTCACGATAGAGGTAGTCATCAGACCAAGCTTCTTTGGCAACAGGCCAGAATGCAGTGCGATACAAATCATTCACCGCCATTTCATACTCAGTTTCGTTACTGTACCAGGTTTCACTTGAACCTTGATCCAGTGGGTACAGGTCTAAATCGTTGCACGATACCAATGAAAGTGCGAATACTGTCAGTATAAGATATATATTTTTCATTGCTTTATTCCATTAAAAATTAATATTCAGACCAAACAACACCGAAGTGGTCATAGCATAAGAGGTAGTTCCGCGCTCAGGATCCCAACCATCAGGATAATGACTCAGACAGAACAGATCACTTGCCGACACATAGAAACGAACCCGTTCAATCTTAGCCTTTTGTGTAAGGCTTGCCGGAAGAGTATAGCCCAAAGTAATGTTTTTCAAACGAAAGTAACCACCATTGAATATCCAGAAAGTTGACATGGCGTTATTACTATCATTGTTCTGATAAGTAAGACGTGGATAACGTGCCGCCAAATTCTCTATTTCAGAATTGAAGGAACTCCAATAATTTCCATCTATAATGGCAGGAATGCTTCCCCACTGGTTGTGATAAGGTTGAACCATCTTAGAGTTCATACGTACCTTTTGCTTACCAATGCCCTGGAAAGCAGTACTAAAGTCAAAACCTTTATAAGCAGCCGACAATGTTCCACCATACATGAAACGAGGTTGTGAATTTCCAAGAAGTACACGGTCATATTCGGGAGAGATAATGCCATCAGGCACACCATCCGGACCAGAGATATCTTTATATTTCACATCACCAACCTGTGTATTGCTATTTAGTGTAGCAGATTTGTCCAGTTCTTCCTGGGTTTGAAACAAGCCCTCAGAGATATAACCATACCATTCATCAAATAAACTACCGGTCATCTTCACTTGATCACCCATGAACTGCGTACCACTCAGATCATCCATTTTAGAAATATAGTCAGAAAGGTTAGCAGAGATGCCATAGGTAAACTCACCAATACGGTCATTCCATGACAGTTCGAGGTCATAGCCTCTGGTATGCATTTTACCCGCATTCTGTGACGGATTAGAATATCCCATATATTTAGGTATTTCAAGATCAAGCAACATGTCTTTTGTACGCTTGTAATAATAGTCGCCCACAAAAGATAAACGCCCGTCAAAGAATCGCGCATCAACACCAATATCGTATGTTTCAGTCGTTTCCCATGTTAGATTGCGTATAGGATATTGGATTTGAGCAGCTCCTTTATAATAGGTAGACTCGCTTGCATCAGCCTTGTTGTAGAACAACGAATTAGTAAATTCCATCAATGAGACATAAGGGTAATTACCGATCCGTTCGTTACCCAAAGTACCGATAGAAGCTCTTAACTTTAGGAATGACAGCGTTCTACCATTAACTTTTTTCATGAAAGGTTCTTCACTGACAATCCAACCAGCTGATACAGACGGAAATGTACCCCAACGAGAGTCTTTATGAAAACGTGACGAACCATCACGGCGAACATTGACCTGAAGCAAATAACGATTATTGAAGCTATACATAATGCGACCAAAATATGAGCGATAGGCATTCTCATAAGCAGAACCGGAGTTTGCCAAATAGTCTTTAGGACCTGCATCAAGATAAGGATAACTGTCCAGATCGTAATGGTCACTTGAAGCACTCATTGTCTCATGATAATAATAATAGTTTTCATAACCAAGCATAATATTAAAATCATGCTTACCAAACTTTTTCATGTAATTTGCAATAAACTGCGTGGTTAATGAGCGAGAGTCAGCACGATTCTCGGTCAGTTTAGTAGAACCACAGCCGGCAAACGTACCGATGATGGTAGTAGGATCATCTTGTGATGTAAAGCCGGCCTCCTTCTGGAACTTCTTACCTTTGGAAATAGAGAAGTTTGGAGCAAGTACAGCCGATATCTTCAAATCTTTGAACGGAGTGAAGTCAATCGAGACACGCCCACCAATCTTTGTAGAATAGGTTTCATTGTAGCCACCCTCTACCAGACGACCATAGAGGTTATTTCCACCTTTCACATCGGCAAGACCACCGTGCTCCCACTGCCAGGCATAAGCAGGTGAAGCAATCAGGATACTGTTCCACACATCCGAGAACATTGGTTCATGGTTCTTGGCATACTTCACATTTAAATCCAATGAAGCAGCAAGATACTTACTGAATGTCAAGTCGTTATTTAATCTTGCCATATACCTTTCGTAGTAGTTATCAGCATCTTTATAAAGACCATCAACTTTTTCGTAGCTGAGAGATGCTCTTGTTTTGACATTCTTACTACCACCAACAAGATTTACCGTATGGGTTTGACGGGGTGCTGAACCCTTAATCAAGAGATCATACCAATCTGTTATCGGATAGTTATCCGGATCGGTTTTATTGTTGTTTACCCAATTATTAACTTGATCCTCGGTATAAACAGTGTAAAGACCTCCGGCAGGGTTGTCATTGTACTTCAACTCGTTAACCATTTCAAGATAACGTTGGAAGTCAACCTGCTTAGGCTGGGTTGTGGGAATTTCAATACCATATTCGAAGTTATAACTGATGCGCAAGTCTTTGTCAGCCGCACGCTTGGTCGTCACCAGGATTACACCGGCTGCTGCACGAGACCCATAAATGGAAGCCGAAGCCGCATCTTTCAATACCGTGATGCTTTCCACGTCATTAGCATTAACATCATTGATGTTATCAATGGGAATACCATCAACCACGATCAGAGGTGACGAATCACCAATTGTGGTTACACCACGCACCAGGATATTACTTGCACCTGCTCCGGGTTCACTGCTTGAGCGAGTCACTAACACACCCGACACAGCACCTTGAAGGGCTGTAGCCAATTGCGTAGTACGACGTTCGGCAACCTTGTCACCTTTAATATTGGCAGCAGCACCCGTCAGATCTTTCTTTTTAGCAATACCATAACCAATAACCACCACTTCATCTATAAGTTCTGAGTCTTCCTGAAGGATAACGTCGATGGTATTATGGCTACCCACTTTCACTTCTTCAGTTCTGTATCCAATGAAAGAGATGACTAAAGTTGCTCCACTTGCCACTTTTACACTATAATACCCATTCACATCAGTAATGGTGCCGGCAGTTGTTCCTTTTACTCTGATGCTCGCTCCAATGACCGGTTCGCCCTGAGCATCCTGAACGTAACCTGTTATTTCCCGCTCTGATCCGGGAGAATCTTCTATACCATTTGCACTGGCTATAAATATGCTGAAAAACGAGCACACCAGTATCAACGTAGCACGACATAGATGGGAAAGTTTCATTCTGAAAGTCCCTAATAAACTGTGTATCATATCCATAAAAAAGGTTAAACAATTAGTTCTATTTATAATTTACAATTCTATCTTATAAACGTTCTTAAACCGACTCAAGAACATTAAGTTACCCAAAAACAATATTAAACCCTAATGAAAAATGTTAATCTTCCAACCCATAGCCACCTATCTCTGCGATCTTTCGGGGGATTTCGGCATTATCAGTACGGCTTTGGAAATTCTCTGCACCAGCTCCAAGAGCAAATACAGGCACGAAACTCGCCGAATGACCTTTGCTAATCCAGTCTACAAGAGCAATCTCATTGATGATTTTTTTTGCTTCGGCTGCAATAGTTTCATCTTTTTGATATTCACTTTCGACCAGGCTGGCACTGTTGATAAACGAGCTTTCATAGGCTATTTTCAATCGTTCCTCTTGTTGCAGAGTCAATCGAATCTTTTTCCAAAAACCAAAGTTCTCACTGAGCGAATTCTTAACGATATCCCACGAAACAAGCCCATTGTATTTCTTTCTTAAATTACCGAGTACCTTTGAAAACTCACGCTCACTGATTTTTTGGTTACTGAGAACACTCAGGTTTAATTCATACGATCCGGTGCCCAACCCAAGCCCACCGGTTTCGTGATCGGCTGTCACTACAATCAATGTTTCATCAGGGTGTTGCTGATAAAATTCATAAGCAACACCTATAGCCCTATCCAAGTCCTGAACCTCATGAATTACCGTTGCTGCATCATTACTATGACATGCCCAATCAATACTTCCACCCTCAATCATGAAGAAAAATCCTTTTTTCGGGTCTTTGGTTAAGACCTTGATACCTGCACGTGTAATCTCCGACAGTGTCAAATCTGTTTTTTGACGATCAATGGCATAAGGAGTTGTACGACTATCTATCTTCGACACTGCAATCTTTTGAAACAGAATCATTCTATCCGACATACGGGCTTTCTTCTGAAATTCTTTGTAACCACGGGTTATCGTATAACCATTGCTACGGGCAAGGTCATAAAGTCCTATTGAATCTTGAGGAGTTACACCCCAAAAGTCAGCACCACCATAAAAATCAAATCCGGCAGCTACAAGATCATGACCAATGGCGTTGTAGTTTTTTCGATTTTCATTATGAGCATAAAATGCAGCCGGTGTTGCATGGTTAACGGCTACACTTGATGCTACACCGACCTTACATCCAGCTTCCCGGGCTCTTACTGCAATACTCTTCAGGGGTGTAACCTTATCTTTCATCACACCAATACAGCCATTACGAGTTTTCACACCTGTAGCCAGTGCAGTACCCGAAGCTGCCGAATCGGTCACACCATTTGTTGCAGAATAAGTGGTTGCAATGGTTGCCATTGGAAATTGAGTAAATAATAAGGAAGTTATCCCAATATTACCCTGAAGTTCAGCACCATATAGTTCTGTCATCTGTATCTGATTTAATCCCATTCCATCTCCTATGAAAAAAAATATATATTTGGCCTGCTGGGCATGCAGAAAGCAAGCACACAACAAGAATGAGACGAATAACTGTAATCTGACATTTTTCATTGTATCTATCGTTAGGAAGTACTACTTAAGGTGGTTTGGTAACACTGGCATTGCCCCTGCCTGGGTACAAACATAAGCCGAGACATCAACTGCTCTCCGATGAGCTTTCCTAACAGATTCACCTTTCAAGAGCAATGTACAAAAGGCAGCCGTAAAAGAATCACCCGCTCCTACTGTATCAATAACTTTCACTTTGGGAGTTTCCAGAAACGATATATCGTTAGGAGTAATGACATAGCTTCCCATCTCGCCACAAGTCAGAATCAACATTTTCCAACCATACGTTGTAAGGAGTGTCTGGCACTGTTGGAGTGGAGTACCCATAACATCAAACATATTACAAACCTTATCAAGTTCATCATCATTCAGTTTCAAGATATTACTCAAAGAAAACGATTTTTCAATCTGTTCCTTTGTGTAAAAGTGTTGCCTCAGATTGATATCAAAAACCTTGTAAGAACCGGTAGGCATATCGTTAAGAAACTGCTCAATAGTATTTCGCGATATGGAATTACGTTGAGCTAACGAACCGAAACAAACGCAATCGGCTCGATTTGCCAATGCTTTCAATGTTTCGTTATACCGTATGTTATCCCACGCCACACCTTCTTCGATAGTATATTGAGGAACACCACGCTCATTAATACTAACTTGAACGGTTCCGGTAGGACACGACGAGTTCTCAAGCATGTGTGGTAATCCTCTGTCCTCAAAACAGGCTACAATCTCATCACCTAATTCATCGTTACCTATGGCGCTCACCACGATACCGTCAAGCCCCAGTTGAGCCACATGATAGGCGAAATTTGCAGGAGCTCCGCCTAACTTCTTTCCTTCAGGGAAAACATCCCAAAGGACTTCTCCCAAACCAACAACTGTTTTTGTTTTCATAGCTTATCAGATTTTAATTACTGATTTTACAATATTCGATTTATCGCTGACACTCATATCCATCGCATTCTGAATATCATCAAAGTCAAAAATATTGGTCACAATACTTCTCAGATCAATTTTTCCAGAGGCCACAGCCTCAATAGCCATTGGATAAATATGACGATAACGAAATACCGACTTGAATGTGAGTTCCTTATCTATTGCCAAACTAATAGGCAATGTCATCTCCCCACTTTTAGAATACCCTACCAGAACAATGTTCGAACCTTTCCGGGCAACATCAATAGCCTGACGGGTGGTAATTTCCATACCGGCAGTTTCAATGACAAGATTAACACCCTCACCGGCAGTCAGCTTATTGATCTCCTCAACCGGATTGACCATATTTGAATTTATCACAGCGGTTGCGCCAACTTCCAACGCTTTTTCCAAACGCTTTTCCATGATATCTACAACATAGACCGTGTTGACGCCTTCGGCTTTGAGTGCCATTAACGAAACCAAGCCAATGCATCCTGCACCGAAAATCACTGCCGTTTGGCCGACATGTGCTTCACCTTGGTTCGCAGCATGAAACCCCACAGCCAACGGTTCAATAAGTGCACCTTCAAGCGTATCAACATTCTCAGGAAGTTTAAAACAGAGATCGGCTTCATGTGCTACGTATTCTGCAAACACTCCATCTACCGGAGGAGTAGCAAAGAAAACCACATCAGAACAAAGATTGTATTTCCCTTCACGGCAAAAGTGACAATGACCGCATGTCTTACCAGGTTCGAGCGCCACTTTATCGCCCACTTTCAGATGTTTAACGTTCTGCCCCAATTTGACAACAATGCCACCAGACTCATGACCTAACATAAAAGGAGGCTGGACGATATAGCTTCCAATTCTCCCGGTTTCATAATAATGAATATCCGACCCACAGACACCCACATACTCCAACTTAACCAATACTTCATTGGGCTTAACCTCTGGAATGGGGCGTTCTTCAAATCCCATCCGGCCAATTCCCAACATCACTGCAACCTTCATTGTGCTTTTCATTTTATTATAGCATTAAATTAGTTAATTAGTCTCAAACGAACAGTCTCATTCGTCCTCTCTACAACGCAAAGCTAAGTCCTATTTAACTGTGTTACAAGGATTTTTCAAGAAAAAAATTACGCAACCGTTCCCGCAACCGTTCCCATTTTACGCAACCGTTCCCAACGTTAAATCGTATATTTTAGAAGATATTGGCATTCATTTTTAGTATATGAATAGATAAAAGTCCTAATTTTGCAGAAAACACACCATAACCATGAGGTACGTTACAATTAAAGATATAGCAGTTGCTTTAGGACTATCAAAATCAACTGTGTCAAGAGCATTAAGTGGAGACAGTAAAAACGTTAGCAAGGAAACGTTGCAGAAAATCGTTGAAACGGCTAACGAGATGGGATATCGTCGCAATGAACTGGCCGTCAACCTACGGTTGAGGAGTACACGCATTATCGGAATTATGGTTCCTGAAATGACAACCACATTCTCCATGAGTTTCATCACCGCTGCCCAAAGTCTGTTGAATCAGCAAGGCTATCGCGTTATTCTGGCACTGTCTGACGAAAATCCAGAGACTGAACGCGTAAACCTAACAATGTTTGATAATGCGCGCGTTGAGGGCATTCTGATCAGTGCCTGCCACAATACCGCCAATCTTGATGTTTACCAGAGCTTTTTGGATCGGCATATCCCGATAGTCCTTTTCGACCGTACAATTTCCAATATCTCCGTTCCTGGAGTAAAGAGCAATGACTATACCCAGTCATTCTTCATGGTTGAACATCTTATACGCTCAGGGAAAAAACAAATTCTCCATCTGACCGGACCTCGTCATATCCAAAATACGATTGACCGCAAGAAAGGCTATCGCGATGCATTGGCTAAATTCCATATTCCCTACGATTCACGATATGCCATCGAATCAGGTATCAGTGTTGAAGATGGTGCCAATGCAATCAAGAAGGTTTTAAGTCTTGACATCCCTTTTGATGCAGTTTTTTGTTTCACAGAGACGCAGGCATTAGGTGCAAAACGGACACTACAAGAACACAACATAGCTATTCCGAGTGAAGTTGCAATCTGCTGTATGTCAGGAACTGCTTTATCGACCTTGGTACACCCACCGTTAACTGCTGTTGAGCAACAGGTTGATGAAATGGCCACAATTGCCGTCCGCCTTATTCTTGAGAAAATCAATGATTTCTCAATTCCCGATCAGACCATCACATTGGAATCGAATATCATTATCAGAAAATCAACGGTTGAGTAATCTGCACTGAAGCACAATTTTCAACTTATTCAACCATCGGTAACGTAAAGAAGAACGTTGTCCCTATTCCCATACCCGAACGTACCCATATCCGTCCACCCATCCGCTCTACCAACATACGGGAAACAGTCAGCCCCAGCCCGGTACCCTGGGCAAAATTATTAATCTTTCCGAAACGTTCAAAAATCTTCGCAACCCGACTGGCGGGAATACCAAGACCTGTATCTTTCACATAAACCTGCACTATATTACCTCGTTGTTCATATCCCAAATGAATTTCTCCGGCAGGAGTAAACTTTACAGCATTGCTCAATAAGTTCATCAACACCTGCATGACGCGCGACCTGTCTCCCGCAGCATACAAATTCTTATCACTATCATCCAATATCAGCTTAACTCCTTCACTCACCTTTGTCCGGTGCCTGGTGTACTCTTCGAGGCAAGCGGCATACATATTCACTTTGTCCTTCCTGAATTCCAAAGAACCCGCCTCCATTGACGACAAGTCCAGAATATCATTAAACAGGCATAACAGTAATTCGGAGTTCTTCTCAATGATGTTGCAATAATCGTCCTTATCCCCCTCATATCCCGGGTCAACCACCAGTCTCGAAAATCCAACAATCGCATTCAGCGGTGTACGTATCTCATGGCTCATATTGGCAAGGAAAGCAGACTTCAACCGGTCAGCCTCTTCCGCTTTTATACGGGCGGCAGCCAATTCACGCTGGGCATTCACCCGGCTCGTAACATCCCGGCACATGCACAGCAGATACTGGTCTCCCAACGGACACACCAGATTTTCATAATGGTGCATCTCTCCTTCAAACAGCAATGAATGTTCTCCGATACTGGGCTGGCGGGTACGTATCACTTTCTCCATATTGGCACGGATCTTACGGTATTCTGATTCCGGCACTATGTCTTTAAGGTTAGGACGTGATGTATCATCACCGGACAAGCCTTCCACATGATTCGTTTCAGGAGAGGAGAGTAATTCGATATAGTCCAGATTGAAGTCGAATATGGTCAACATATCCGGGATAGCATCCAGTATTTCTTTACCGTATTTTTTACTGAAGGCCCCCGGATTTTCATCCGGACATGGAACTTGCTGGGGAGGACGACTTGCCAGTTGCTCTTCCAATTCCCGGATTATATCCAGTAGTTCTTCTTTTGTTTTATCGTTATAATCCCTCATTTCAAGGTAAATATATTGCTTAGTATTATTTTGGAGAAGCAAATATACATATCTTTTCAATTGTATCAACATATATTCCGAGCTTTTATTTAAAAAAAGCGAATAGCTTTTGTCCTACTAATCAGAATGTTCTATCTTTGCACCACTTTTTATTTAAAATCATTGATAGATATGTCTAAAGAATTATTCTCTACTCTGCCCTACAAGGTGGCAGACATTACGCTTGCCGACTTCGGTCGCAAGGAAATCGATCTGGCAGAACAAGAAATGCCCGGCCTCATGGCTCTTCGCGAAAAGTATGGAGAAACAAAACCGTTGAAAGGTGCTCGTATCATGGGTTCCCTGCACATGACCATCCAGACAGCGGTACTGATTGAAACCCTCGTAGCACTGGGTGCCGAAGTGCGCTGGTGCTCCTGCAATATATACTCGACCCAGGACCATGCCGCAGCCGCTATTGCCGCAACCGGCGTGCCTGTATTTGCCTGGAAAGGTGAAACACTGGCCGACTACTGGTGGTGTACACTCCAGGCACTGAACTTCCCCGGCGGTAAAGGTCCTACAGTGATTGTAGACGATGGTGGCGACGCTACCATGATGATACACGTGGGCTATGAGGCTGAGAACAATGCTTCTGTGCTGGATAAAGAAGTTCATGCAGAAGACGAGATTGAGTTAAATGCTATTCTGAAGTGTGTATTGGCAGAAGACCCTACACGTTGGCATCGTGTAGCTGCCGAAGTACGCGGCGTATCAGAAGAAACGACCACAGGAGTACACCGCCTGTATCAGATGCAGGAAGAAGGTAAATTGCTGTTCCCGGCATTCAACGTGAACGACTCCGTAACGAAGTCCAAATTCGATAACCTGTACGGTTGCCGCGAGTCTCTTGCAGATGGCATTAAACGCGCTACGGACGTGATGATTGCAGGTAAAGTAGTAGTAGTTTGCGGCTACGGTGATGTAGGTAAAGGATGTTCACACTCTATGCGTTCCTACGGCGCACGTGTACTGGTTACGGAAGTAGACCCGATTTGCGCCCTGCAAGCTGCAATGGAAGGTTTTGAAGTAGTAACGATGGAAGAAGCCTGCACCGAAGGTAATATCTTTGTTACTACCACAGGCAACATAGATATCATCCGCATCGACCATATGGAGAAAATGAAAGACCAGGCCATTGTTTGCAACATCGGTCACTTCGATAACGAAATCCAGGTGGATGCGCTCAAACATTATTCCGGCATCAAGCATGTCAACATCAAACCGCAGGTAGACCGCTACTATTTCCCCGACGGACACAGCATTATCCTGTTGGCCGACGGACGTCTGGTCAATCTGGGTTGCGCCACCGGTCACCCGTCATTCGTGATGAGCAACTCGTTCACCAACCAGACCTTGGCACAAATCGAACTGTTCAACAAGAAATACGAAACCGGTGTTTACCGTCTTCCCAAACATCTTGATGAAGAAGTGGCACGTCTGCACCTCGAAAAAATCGGTGTGAAACTGACAAAACTCACTCCCGAACAAGCCGCTTATATCGGTGTAAACGTGGACGGACCGTATAAGGCTGAACACTATCGTTATTAAAATAACGAAATTGACAATTGACAATTGACAATTGACAATTAGGCTGCGCCGTCATTCTGCATAGCCATTGTCAATTGTCAATTGTCAATTGTCAATTTCATAAAAATCCCGTTTTTATGAAGAAGCTCCTCCCCGACCTCCTGGTCATTCTTATCTTTGCAGTTCTTTCGTTCGCCTATTTCTTCCCGGCGGATATAGAAAACCGCATTCTTTTCCAACATGACACAGCTGCCGGTGCCGGTGCCGGACAAGAGGCAGCAAAGTATCGCCAAGAAACCGGTGAATATACACGCTGGACAAACTCATTGTTCGGTGGTATGCCAACCTATCAGATAGCTCCCAGCTATGAATCGACGAAACCATTGACGTGGATACAGAAGGTATACCAACTCTTTTTGCCCACGTATGTGAACCTGACTTTCATTCTGATGCTGGGCTTTTTCATCCTGTTGCGTGCATTTGGCATACCGGTATGGCTGGCAGGATTAGGGGGATTGATGTGGGCGTACTCGTCCTACTTCTTCATCCTGATATCTGCCGGACATATATGGAAATTTATCACACTGGCCTATATTCCACCCACAATAGCAGGTATCGTACTGGCCTACCGGGGTAAGTATCTGGCAGGAGGTATCGTCACAGCACTGTTCGTTGCCCTGCAAATCCTGTCAAACCACGTGCAGATGAGCTATTATTTCCTGTTCGTCATCCTGTTCATTGTAGGAGCTTACTTTGAAGATGCATGGCGCAACAAAACCTTACCGCAATTCCTTAAAGCAAGCGGGGTGCTTGCAGTAGCTGCACTTATCGGTATATGTATCAATCTGTCGAACCTGTACCACACTTACGAGTACAGCAAAGAAACCATGCGCGGCAAAAGTGAACTTGTGGAAACCGGTGATGCCGCCAAGCAAACCAGCAGCGGACTGGATCGCGATTATATCACTCATTGGAGTTATGGTATCGGAGAGACATGGACCCTGTTAGTGCCTAATTTTAAAGGCGGTGCTTCCATTCCCCTCGTTGCAAACGAGACAGCCATGGAAAAGGCCAACCCGATGTATGCCGGATTATACCAGCAATTGCCTCAATATTTTGGAGACCAGCCCATGACATCAGGCCCCGTCTATGTAGGTGCTTTTGTATTATTCCTTTTCATCCTGGGTTGCTTCATTGTCAAAGGACCACTGAAGTGGGCACTAATCGGAGCGACTTTCTTCTCCATCGTTCTCGCATGGGGAAAGAACTTTATGCCGCTGACGGATTTCTTCATCGACTACATACCTATGTATAGTAAGTTCCGTGCCGTATCGTCCATTCTCGTCATTGCGGAGTTCACAATTCCATTGCTGGCAATCTTCGCATTGAAAAAGATACTGGAAGAACCGGAAATACTGAAAAATAAGCTGAAATTCGTAGGCATCAGTTTTGTGTTAACGGCAGGCGTAGCCTTGATACTGGTTATCATACCGGGAGCTTTCAGTTCTTCATTTGTTCCTGCCCAGGAGGCTCAGATGTTGCAGAATGCAGTCAACCAGGGAATGATTCCCAAGGAAGAATTGTCCGGAATCCTTTCTAACCTGGGAGAGATGCGTGCTGCAATGGTTAGTTCCGATGCGTTGCGCAGCTTCATTATCGTTGTAATCGGCTGTACGTTACTGTGGTGCTACTATAGCGGTAAACTAAAGAAAATAGTAGTAATTGCCGGTATCACCATTCTTTGTGTGGTAGATATGTGGGGAGTAAACAAACGTTATCTGCACAACGACCAATTTGTACCCCGCTCTGCCCAGGTCGATACTTTTAAGAAAACGGAAACTGACGAAATAATCCTGCAAGATACTGACCCCAACTATCGTGTGTTCAGCCTTTCCAGAGATGCATTCAGTGAAAACCGAACCTCTTACTGGCACAAGAGCGTAGCCGGTTATCATGCCGCCAAACTGCGCCGCTATCAAGAAATGATAGAGCATCATATTACTCCTGAGATGCAAGTTGCTTATCAAGCCATAGCCGGCGCAGGCGGAAAAATGGATAGCGTGGACTTTTCTAAACTCCACATATTAAATATGTTGAATACGAAGTATTTCATCCTTCCTACCGGGCAAAACCAGACCATCCCTATTATGAACCCGTATGCCTACGGCAATGCGTGGTTTGTAGATAAGGTAGAATACGTGGATAATGCCAATCAGGAAATTGACGCTCTGCACACAATATTACCAACGGAAACAGCCGTAGTAGACGCCCGCTTTAAAGAAATCCTGAAGGATGTAACGACTTCTTATAAAGACAGTCTCTCAAGCGTCCGTCTGACAAGCTACGAACCTAACTGCTTGGTCTACGAAACCAATAATTCGAAAGACGGTGTAGTTGTATTCTCCGAAATCTATTATCCGGATGGCTGGATAGCTACCATCGACGGAGAGCCTGCCGACATTGCGCGTGCCGACTACATCCTGCGTTCCATGTACGTCCCTGCCGGAAAACACACCATCGAAATGCGCTTTGACCCAAAGAGCCTGCACGTGACGGAGGGCATCGCTTACGCAGCACTGGCGTTGATGGTGATTGGAATTATGATATTGGTGATAATATATAGAAGGAAACTAAGTTCACGCTAATATCTTTCAAGGTGGAGCTAACTCCCTTCTATAGCCTCCTTAATATAAACACCCGAATGTAACGGTTACATTCGGGTGTTTATATTAACGCATCTATATATCCAGCATTTCCCATCTATATATCCAACGTC
>ULSV01027313.1_pt1 | contig 68817 bp, 60 predicted proteins | sample 1956991 | NCBI WGS metagenome assembly ULSV01 (sample SAMEA4835717, study PRJEB28245) | human gut metagenome | biome: gut microbiome; material: fecal sample | place: Denmark | collected 2008 | reverse complement strand
GATGAAAGCAGAGGGTTACGGATATCTTCTGTATCTGTTCGAGGAATGAGTTCGCATAATATCAACCAATATATCACTGCTTCTTATTCCTGTCTTCAAGATATTGCGACAGACTGTAGTAAAGCTCACCTGCACATCCGCGGGTGTGCTCTGCTGCCGTCATGGAATTTAAGATGGCCTCCTGTTCTGCTTCTGCAGCGGCAAGAAACGCCCGGTTTATAATCTGTTCCGGAATAGCCTGAATTTGAAGCAGTTTCTCTTTTTCGTTGGATGGGATCCGGTTTGCTGTGGTAAAGCCGATCATGACCTCACCGCTTCCATGTCCGGTATAGCCGCCCGTGCGGGCAATACCTACGCCGGTTCTCCGAAGAATACGCTTCAGCTGACGGCTAGTCAGCGGAAGATCCGTAGCCAGAATACTCATGATAGAACCCTTGTCTTCTTCCGATGCTGCCATATCATCCTTTTCCTGCTTCCAGTCCAGAATCTTTGCACCGACAACCTCTCCATTTAACACAAAATCCTCTGTTGCTCCAAAATTTGACTGGACCAGCACTCCAATGGTATATTCTGTTTCTCCAATACGGATCACACGGGAAGCAGAGCCAATACCACCCTTCAGGCCATAGCAGAGCGTTCCTGCTCCGGCTCCCACATCTCCCTCTTCAAAATCATCGGAGGCAGACGCAAAGGCACGGCGGACCTCTGCTGTTCCCACTGCCCGCTTTTGAATCTGATTAATGCGGCAGTCATTGCACTCGCCCACTACCGGATTGATGCTCATGGGATCCAGACCATCCTGCTTACACTGTTCCACCACGATATCCACAATGGCATCCCATACCTTTCCTACATTTAAGGTATTCGTCAGGGCAATCGGGGTCTCCAGCGTTCCCAGTTCTTCTATCTGAACCAGTCCGGCACTTTTTCCAAATCCATTGTGAACATAAGCTGCTGCAATATATTTCTTTGCAAATGCATTGTCCCCGCCGGGAAGGATCACCGTCACTCCGGTATGATTTTCTTCTGTTTTTACCGTGCAGTGTCCGACCCTTACCCCCGGCACATCCGTAATCTTATTTCGTTTTCCGGTCTGCAGGCGTCCAGGCACAAAACCAAAGTCCCGGATTCGTTTTCTCTCCATGTCATTCTTCCTCTCTGCTTTTTATCAGGAAGTGCCACAGCAGATCATTTCCCGATTTCACTTAAATATTTATCGCGCAGCTTCTGGATCAGTTCCGGATTCTTCATACCGACAGCCCTTTTGTTTAACTCCATGGCACGCATGCTCGGATGGCTGGTACTGGTCACCAGGATCTCATCTGCGGTGTAGAGTTCTTCCAGGGTAAATGCACGCTCCTCTACCGGGATTCCCAGCTCACCGCAGTAGCGGATGATGTGCTTCCTCTCAGTTCCCGGAAGGATCAGATTATCTAACGGATGCGTAATGAACACGCCATCCTTCACCATTGAAATATTCGAATGTGAGCATTCCGTCACAAAACCGTCCCGTACAAAAACAGTCTCATTGCAGCCTGATTCAAATGCCTGCTGAGCTGCCATGACATTCGGGATCAGATTTAAGGTCTTGATATTGCAGTGATAAAAACGAGTATCCGGAATGCTAATCAGCCGGTATTCATCGGACATCTGCACACCGTTCCAAGGCTTGCTGTATACATACAGATTGCTGGAAACTCCCTCTCCCGGGAACAGATGATTGCGCGGAGAGGTTCCTCTGGTCACCTGCCAGTAAAGGAACTGGCAGCTGCTCTCTAACTTCTGAACCAGATCCGTCAGAAGCGCGCCGACTTCTTCTTTTGTATAGGGAAGTTCAATGCGAAGCATGGCTGCACTGTTGAACATGCGGTCCAGATAATCCTGCAGGGCAAAGATCTTATGATCAAATACCATTGCTGCCTCGTAAATTCCATCTCCAAAGTAGAATCCGCGGTCATTAGCCGGAATCATCATATCGTCAATTGCCGTAATCTTTCCATTATATATAATAAGCAAGGTCCTTCATCTTATCCATACTATTCTTCTCCTTATCTTCCGGCTCATGTCAGCTTTGCTGCACTGTCATTCTTCTACAGTACAGATTGCACTGTCATGAAATCCGCATATGTCTTTGCTGTAAGTATACAATGGAGATTTTTAAAAGTAAATAGTTGTGCCAAACGAACCTTGAAGCTTTGTGCGTTTTAGATTATAATTTCCTATGGATACACCGAAAGAAGGATAAACCATGACAAGCAAAGAATTATTATATGTAAAAACGGTAGCAGACGAAAAAAATATATCCCGGGCGGCCAAAAAGCTCTTCATTGCCCAGCCATCCTTAAGCCAGTCGATCCAGAGGATTGAGGATTCCGTTGGCGTGCCCTTGTTCAACCGGACAGCCGGAGGACTCACACTGACCTTTGCCGGGGAACGCTATTACCACATGGCTGTCCAGGTATTAAAGATCTATCAGGATTTTGAGATGGAAGTCAGCGACATCAATAACCTGAAAACCGGAAAGATTCATCTCGGCACCACCAACCACCTCAGTACGCTGACCCTTGCCAAAATTCTGCCGCGCTTCCGTGATGTATGCTCTAATATCGAGCTTACCATCTCAGAAGAAAACTCTTCCAGACTGGAGCAGATGCTGATGTCAGGAGAACTGGACTTTGCCATCATGCATACCCCGGGCGACATCCGTACACAGCCTCAGTTTCATTTCGATATCATGCGCCGCGATCCATTCGTGATCGCGCTCGCACCGGATCATCCGCTGATCAGGCAGGCGGAACGCAAGGACGGATATCCATACCCGGTTCTGGATGTAAGACTGCTGAAAAACGAAAGCTTCCTGATGCTGCACAAATCACAACGTATCCGTCAGATCACGGATGAAGTGCTTGGACGTGCCGGAATCCAGCGTCCGAAAATTTCACTCACACTACGCAATTTTGAAACCGCCCAGCTTCTTGCTGCCCAGGGAATGGGAGTTACCTTCGTGCCTCTGGAATACTCCCGGATTACTTCGGAGGAATACCTCCCGGCACTGCTGTCCATTGACAACGCATACCAGGCTCACTGGGATATGTGCATTACATCTTTAAAGAGTGGATTTTTATCAAAAGCAGACCAGCTCTTTATACGGATCGCGAAGGAAGAGTTATGCTGTAAATGACATTTTTCCCATTTCCTGTAAATACTGATTACATAGATTTGCAAAAATACATATTTATGGTAAGCTGAAAGAAAACGTAGTATCTGACATTCCAGAGAAAGGATAAGTACATGAAGCTCAAATGTGTTTATATGCGTGGTGGAACAAGCAAAGCTGTTTTTTTCCATAAAAAAGACCTTCCCGAGGATGTAGCAATATGGCCAAAGCTGTTTATGAAAGTTATGGGTACACCGGATTCAAAACAAATTGATGGAATGGGCGGTGCTGCACAGATAACCAGCAAAATAGCAGTAGTTGCTCCATCTGAGCAGCCGGACTGTGATGTGGATTATACATTCTTTCAAGTAGGCATAGAGGAACCAATCGTAGCAGATAACCTAAACTGTGGCAATATTTCCTGTGCTGTTGGTCCATTTGCTGTCGATGAGGGATTAGTAACTGCAGAAGAACCAGTAACTGTTGTTCGTGTATATAATACTAATACACGCAAGGTAATCGAGGAGCATATTCCTGTGAAATCAGGAAAGGCGCTCACAAAAGGAGTTGCTTCCATCATGGGAGTCCCCGGAACTGGAGCTGGCATGGATATCTTTTTTGAAAAGCCCGGTGGTGCAGCTACTGGAAAACTCTTTCCAACCGGCAATGTCCTTGATATATTAGAACCAGAAGGTTATCCATCTGTAGAAGCAACACTGATTGACTGTTCAAACCCTGTCATGATTCTGGCAAGTAAAAACTTAGGATTAAAGGGGAGTGAAATTGAACCCTTCCTATCAGACAAAGAACTTTTGACACACATTGAATCTATTCGTTCAGCTGCAGCTGTAAAATTCGGTTTCGTAGAACAGGCAAAAGACGCTACTGAACAATCTCTGGCTGCACCAAAAGTTGCCGTAATCTCCAGGCCACATGATTATAAGGGATCTGATGGAAACATGATTCTTAAAGAAGACATGGATATCTGCTCAAGAATCATATCGGTCGGAGCATTTCACAAGACTCATCCGATTACTTCCGGTATAGCAATTGCTGCGGCTGCCAGTATCCCTGGAACAGTTGCCTGGAATCTGATTGGTGAGAACTGGGATCACAAAACATTGAAAATCGGACATCCATACGGAATATTGCCTATAAAAATTGTAATGGACGGTGATACTGTGGCAAAAGCTGGAACTATCCGAACTGCAAGACGGATCATGGATGGATACATATACATAGAGGAGGAATAATTATGGAAAAAATCAAAATGACTACACCGCTTGTCGAGATGGACGGTGACGAGATGGCTGCAATCCTGTGGAAAGAAACCAAGGAGAAACTGGTTCTCCCTTTTGTTGATCTCATGGTTGAGTATTATAACTTAAGCATCCGCAACCGTGACTTCACTGATGATCAGGTTACAATAGACTCCGCCAATGCCGCCAACAAATACGGTGTTGCCGTCAAATGCGCAACCATCACGCCAAACCTGGAGCGCATGCAGGAATATCAGTTAAAAAAAATGTGGAAGAGCCCGAACGCTACCATCCGCTCCATCATGGATGGTACCGTGTTCCGTGCACCGATCCTGATTAAAGGCATTGAACCCTATATCAAAACCTGGACGAAACCCATCACCCTGGCCCGCCATGCATATGGCGATCTCTACCGTGCTTCCGAAATGAAGATTGACCAGCCGGGCAAATGTGAGCTGGTTTTCACTGCTGAAGACGGGACGGAAACAAGAGAGCTCATCCATAACTTTACCACGCCTGGTATTGTCCAGGGCATCCATAACCTGGATTCTTCCATCCAGAGCTTTGCCCGCTGCTGCATGTCCTATGCACTGGATGTAAAACAGGATCTGATCTTTTCCGCAAAGGACACGATTTCAAAGGTCTATGACCGTAATTTCCGTGAGATTTTCAAAGATGTTTTCATGAATGAATTTATGGAAGACTTTGAGAAGGCCGGTATTTCCTATCAATACTGTTTGATTGACGATGCAGTGTCCCGTGCCGTAAAAAATCAGGGCGGCTATGTCTGGGCCTGCCAGAACTATGACGGCGATGTTATGAGTGATATGCTGGCTACCGCCTATGGTTCCGCAGCTATGATGACCTCTGTGCTGGTATCCCCAAACGGCAATTATGAGTACGAGGCTGCTCACGGAACCGTGCGCCGTCACTACTACCGCTACTTAGAGGGCGGTGTTGCATCTACCAACCCGCTTGCCATCATTATGGCCTGGGCCAGCGCTCTGGAAAAACGCGGCGAACTGGATCAGAACAAAGAGCTGGAAACCTTTGGCCGCCAGTTAAAAGAAGCCGCCGTCATGACCGTAGAAGACGGCATTATGACTGCTGATCTGAAAAAAGTAACCACGATTAAAAATCCGCATGTTGTTACCGGACTTGTATTCATTGCCACTGTCCAGGAACGGCTGATGAAGCTTCGCGGTTAATCTCTAAAATGCGTATAGGCTTCTCATCAACCGATGAGAAGCCCTAATATTGCCGCAATCAATATTGTCTTAGGAATGGATATTTTTTTTTGAAGCAGTAAATATAATGAAACCAGTGCAATTAATATCTGATTCCAATGAATGGCAGAAAACCACATGTTTCCGGCTTCTCTCCAGTAAGTTGTTATTCCAAGCGTCACAGCTGCCGCCGCCAGCATACCAAGACTTACAGGACGGACTCCCCGTAACGCGCTCTCCAACCATGGATTTCCATTTAATTGAAAGATAAATCCTGCAGCAGCCATGCTCAATGTAAGGGATGGCATCATAACTCCAAAACTTGCAGACAGCGCTCCTGGAATTCCAGCAGTTCGCAAACCAACAAAGGTTGCGCAGTTTATTCCTAAAGACCCTGGTGTCATTTCTGCTACTGCAACAATATCAATTACTTCCGCTGCAGTCATCCAGCCATGCGATAAAACCTCATCATTAATGACTGGTACCATCGTTGTTCCGCCAAAACTACAGAATCCTATTCTCATAAATGAAAGAAACAGTTCAAGATACAGTTCCATCATTTTTCCCCTTCCAAATGAGCATACCTATAATCAGTGAAACTGCTACAAGCAACAGCTTGTTAATTCCAGTCATAACGCATAAAATGAATGAAGCAAAAACAAGCAGCCACGAAACCTTACTGTGGATTGCTGTTTTTTTCAGGCGCAGACAGGCACTTATAATAATCGGAACTACAACACTTCGCACGCCATTTAAAATTTTTATTACATAGATATTATCACGAAGAGATGCATAGAAATACGTAACAACCGCAATCGCAAGCAACGCGGGGGCAGACAGACCAAAAGCCGCTGCCACCGCTCCACTGACACCATTCATCGCAAAACCACAAAAAACAGACATATTGATGATCATAATTCCTGGAAATGATTTTGCCAAAGACATATAATCTGCAATCTGTTCTTCTGTCATCCATCCTCTCCGGTCTACAAATTCTGCCTGCATTTGTGCAATAATGCTCCAACCACCGCCAAATGTAAATGCGCCAATTTTAAACATTAGCAAAAATATTATGACAAGTCGTTGTATTTTTTTCATGCTCTGTTCCTTCCCGTAATTCGGCTAATTTTTATAATAATTAATCAGACAACCGGAAAGAAGTATCTTTTTTTCATCCTCGGTAAGTGTATCCAGCGTACATAAAATTGCAGACTCTGCAGATTCGGATTGCGAATTCAGTATTTCTACATAAAATTCTTTTTTGCCCGATTCTACAATCATTTGTACGTCCGGAATCAGCAAATATGTACCGACAGGTAGATTTAATGGCTCATCTGTCCTAAGAGGAAGTAATCCCCAGTTAATAAGATTAGAACGATATCGTTTTGTTGAATATTCATTTGCCAGATTTGCAAACCCTCCCAAAACTTTCTGGCAACTTGCCGCCTGTTCTCTGGAAGAGCCATCGCCAATTTTGTCGCTGACTATAAGACTTCCCAAGGTAATATCCGATATAGGACAAGAGAGTCGTTCTGATAATTTTTCAATCAGCACATTAAATTCTGCGTCATCCGTCTTCAATTCACAGCCTTGCTCCCTGCGTTCATATTCCAGTTTGCGAACTGCTTTTGTCCGGCTAACATACTCTGCATCCCGGCTAATCATTGTGTATTCAGATATTTTTTCAGGATTGGAACGGAAGGAAGAAGCCTCACCAGAAGGTACCAGCTCATCTGTTGTCACTGAACCGTGATAGGAACCAGTTACTTTCAGCAATAAATGTTTTGTAAACGGCTGCATCTGTGGCCAGTCCGCAATGTTTGGTCCCATCGTCAATTTTTCTTTTTCATCACCCTTTTCAAAACAATTGAAAACCTGCTTTTCATATATAGACGGGTCAAAATGATGTTTAAGGGTTCGGTATTCTACATCTAATTCTGTGGCAGCCGTCAATTTCCCACCATTTCTCACAGTAGCAGCAATGGAACGCGCATCCATCAGGCAGGCGCATGCCATCTGTCCCTGTCCTGGTTTTGATCCTTCGCGATTCGGATAGTTTCTGGTCACATGTCGAATACTGACTTGATTATTTGCCGGTACATCTGTTACGCCAAAGCAGGGTCCACAGATACATGGGCGAATGGTTGCTCCAATTACAGCCAACTCTCCCGCAATTCCCTGAGCCATCAAGTCTGCCATAATCGGAAGGCTTGATGGATTAATGCCAAGATTTAATCCACTTCCTGGAATACCATATCCCTTTAAGATATCAGCCATGGCTACAATATTTTCAAACAAACCACCGCTGCATCCACTAACAAGAGCCTGATCTACATAAAATTCGCCATTTTTTATATGATTCTGAATAGAAAATGGTTTTCCCTTTTTCCCTTTAATTTTATTTCCTTCCGTTTCCACTTCCTGCACAATTTCAGACATTCGCTCCTTAAATTCCCGAATAGGTACAGCATTGCTTGGGTGGAACGGCAGTGCGATCATACATTCCACATTAGAAAGATCAATTTCAATCAAACCGTCATAATATGCTCCGGTTTCCGGGGACATCTTACAATATGCCTCCTTACGACCGTGCTCAGCCAGAAAACTCTCCGTCTTTTCATCTGTACACCAGACACTGGACAGAGCGGCGCTTTCTGTGGTCATTACATCAATCCCCATCCGGTATTCCATACTTATATTGGAAATCCCATCTCCAACAAATTCTAAAATCTTATTCTTATTAAAATCATTTTGAAACGTTGCCGCAATCAAAGCAAGTGCAACATCTTGAGGACCAACACCTGGTCTTGGAGCACCCGTCAATTTAACTGCCAGAACGGGAGGAAATGCGATATCATAGGTACGGCCTAAAAGCTGTTTTGCCACCTCGCCGCCACCTTCTCCAATTCCTAGAGTTCCAAGAGCCCCATATCGCGAGTGACTGTCAGAACCAAGAATCATTTTTCCTCCTCCAGCTATTGTTTCTCGCATATATTGATGAAGGACTGCCCGATATGGAGGCACAAAGATTCCACCATACTTTTTGACATTTCCCAGTCCAAACACATGATCATCTTCGTTGATTGTTCCTCCTACTGCGCACAACGTGTGATGGCAGTTTGAAAGAATATAAGGAACCGGAAATTGTTTTATTCCGCTGGCCCGTACCGTCTGCAGAATATTGACATAGTTATTGTCCGGGGATACCAGTGCATCAAACTTTAGCTGAAGCTGTTCCATATTTCCGCTATGATTGTGTGCTTTCAAAATCCCATAAGTCATGGTTTTTGTTTTTCCAACTACTTTATCTGGGTCCTCAGCTCTCCGGAAATTTCCATTCGATTCCAGAATCACGCCGTGTTTTGTTAATGTTACCATTTTTCCTCCTACTCTATACATCCCAACTCCAACGTTCTTATTCTGTACTCTATCTGCGAATATACAAAGTACCATCCATAATCCGCCGTGCTGTTCTCTGTACTCCGACACTTGGCAATTCTATCTTCCCATTTTTTTCTCTCAACTCCGGAACCATGGTCATAATACCACTAGGATGTCCGAGCCGCACAGTATTCACACAATTCATTGGCCGCAATACTTTTTCTACAACAGACCCCTTTAAAGCTGCTGCCACACTAATCGCACTGGCAGAAGTCAGAGGACTTGCTTTATGGCATTTAAATACAGAAATAACTCGAACACATACATCCATGTCCTCTGCATCCACCTGTTTTCCTGCTATATCAGTGTAGGATTTCGGTACAGTTACAAAACCAACTTTCGGAACTGCAGGACTGTTTTCAGTTGCATCCCTCAAATCTTTCGCAAATCCCATCTTGCAGCATGCCATACCGCGTATTTTCTCCAAAAGTTCCGAAACTGCCTGATTATTATTAATCTCCTCAGGGAGTTCAGTACCCTGCATGCCAACATCCTCAGCACGAACCAAAACAATAGGATTAGATACATCTAAAATAGTTGCTTCAATTGGTCCAAATTCTGGAATTTCCAAAATTTCCACAGATTTACCAGTAGGAAGCAATTTCCCGGTTTTTGCCCCGGATGGATTTAAAAACTTTACATTTAATTCTGCTGCCGTGCCATCAATTCCTGCAATGGCACAATCTCCTTCCTGTGCAAAACTCTTTGTTTTCGGATCAATCGGAACTGTAACATCAATATGTTTATCCGTATTTCGATTTAACATATGAACAGTTGTAATCGGTTCCTGAATGGTAACCATTCCCTCCTCCACCGCATACGGTCCCACTGCTGCGGTCATATTTCCACAATTAGACTTATAATCAATCTGTTTTTTTCCTACAATCACCTGGCCAACAAGATATTCTACATCTATACCCGGTTCTTTACTTTTCCAGACAATTACAATCTTGTTATTGGAAGATACGGTTCCACCCATTCCATCAATCTGTTTCGGATCAGGGTTTCCCATAGCCTGTAAAAAAATATCATCCCACTCTGCTCTGTCTTCTGGAAGATCCTCCTTGTGAAACATACATCCTTTGCTGGTGCCACCACGCATATAAACTGTTTTAAATGCCCTCATTACCGTACCTTCTTTCCTGCAGCTATTTGTTAGTTATAATTATATGGCATACATTTCTTTAAGTAAAATACATAATCTGGTATAGCATCCATATGGTTTTTCTATAGTAAAAAGCATTTCACCATGAGTCTCATAATATCAACACAACATTCGTAACATTTAAATAAGCCGGCAATCTTATTTATGCATGAAGTAAAGAAATCAATGCTTTTATTTCCGGATAATATGTTTTTCTCAGCTGTTCTATCTTAACTTCATGCTTAAAGTCTGGTTCTCCGTAATTCAGAAAACGCCCCTGCATAAATGCAATAAGTTTGTCTGGATAGAACCTCAAAATTTCATTCTGATTTGACAGCTTTCCTACTGCTGCAATCTGTTCTTTCATATGACCAGACAAGTCCTCGCTATTTTCCGAGCTATAAATCAGAAACGTATTCCACTCTGTCTTTCGATAGCCGAGTCCTTCATAATACCGTTCCAACAGGCTCCTGTAGCTATGACTCTTTTCAAACACACAGGCATCCAGATTCCAGTTGTTTTTTTTCTGAAATCTCATATAACAGCCTGTTAGTACACGTATGATCTCTTTTGACTCATTAGGTGCAATATTTATCTGAAATGCAACATCTGCCAGCTCAGCAAAATCCCCAAACATAGTTTCTCCTTTCACTCCGGTTCGTATGATTTCTGTGTTTGGACGAATTTCCAATAGTTTATCCTGCTGAAGCTGTTCTGGTTTATACAAGTTTCTATCTGCATATTCCATTTTTTCCAATACACCAAACAGCTCATTTTTTAATTTTGCATACGCATACTTTTTTCTGTAAGTTTTAACGGTTTTTCTTCCATACAATATATAGATGAAAAAAATCAGGGCGGCAATTACAGCCGCCCAGATAATATTACTCACAAAAGCCATTATGACTGCCGCTAACAGTCCTACAGCATAAATACCATAACTGACCTGCGCACGTTTTCTTAATGTTTCAAGCGTTGCCGCTTCCTTTTGTATTTCATACATCGTTCTGGTTCCTTATCTGATCATTATGCTTTTTTCTTACCAGTGAGTTTCGTATATCCTCCGCTAATCATTGGCCAGAACAAAAGAATTACACAGGCGATTAACAGAACAACCGCAATTGGTTTCTGAAGAAATGCCTGTGCAAAAGAACCATGGCCTACTACAAAAGCATTTCTTAAGTTTTTCTCGACCATTCCGCCAAGCACCAGTCCAAGAATCATAGCTGCACTGTTAAAATGACACTTGATAAAAATGTAACCAACCACTGCCGCAATTGCCATCAGCATAACATCACTGACTGCTTTGCTATAGCTGTATGCACCGATCACAGAAAGCATAACAATAATAGTTCCCAGCATACTATACGGAACGCTGAGGATTTTTGCAAAGATCTTCGCAATATAAACAGCGACAATAACCATAATGATATTAACAACAACCTGTGCAACAAAAACAGTATACATATAAACCGGCTGACTTGTCAGAAGCAGCGGTCCCATATTAACACCTTTGATTGCAAGGGCAGTTGCCATAACTGCTGCTGCATTACCTCCAGGGATACCAAGAGCGAGCAGAGGAACCATAGCGCCACCAGTAGCTGCGTTGTTTGCAGTCTCAGATGCTGCAATACCACACGGCTCACCTTTACCGTAAGTTTCCGGATGTTTGGAACACCGAACATCTACGGCATAGCTCAAAAATGATGCAATCGTTGCACCTGCGCCCGGAAGGATACCAACTACAGTACCGATAACCGCAGAGCGAATAACCGTAGCCTTCATTGCCCATAATTCTTTTACAGAACAAAGCTTCGTTTTCACTTTTCCGGTCTTGCTAAAATCCATGTCACCATCTTTTTTCGGTTTATTCAGCTTCGCAAGGCTCTTAAATACCTCAACGACCGCAAACAGACCAACCATGACCGGAATCAGCGCAACGCCCTTTACCAGAACTGGCATGCCCCATGTAAAGCGCTGAGTTCCAGCTACCGGGTCAGTGCCCACGCATGCAATCAGAAGGCCAATCAAACCAGAGGCAATTGTGCGTAACACATTCTTGTTATCCAGACAAGTTAAAATGGACAGACCAAGAAAACTTACGCCAAACAATTCAGCCGGTCCGAATGCCAACGCTGCTGATGCCAACGGCTGCGTTAACAGTGCCATACAGAATGCGGAAAACATTCCACCTATTGCACTGGTAATCAAGCTGATTCCAAGTGCCTTTCCTGCTTCTCCCCTCTGTGCCATTGGATAACCGTCAAACGTAGTTGTTGCACTGGATGGTGTACCTGGGATAGAAAAAAGGATTGCAGTAATACCGCCTCCGGTAATTGCTGCACAATAGACCGCTACCAAGAACGCAATTGCCGGGAGTGGCTGCATGGAATAACTAAATGTCATGGCAAGGACAACTGCCATCGAAGCAGATACACCAGGCATTGCTCCAAAAATAACACCCACTACTGTTCCAGCAAAAATGTACAGAAACGTTATCGGGTTAAAAACAACAGCACAAGCCTGTGATAAAAGTGATATCATGTTTTTCCCCCCTTCTAACCGATAGCACGCAGCATTTTCTCTACGAATAATGCAAAATTACGTAACCCGGTAATCGTACCGCGTGGCATCTGAATTCCCATTCCCTTATAAAAAAGAATGAATAAAACAACAACTGTTGCAAATGAAAATACCGGGAGTACCCAAAGTCTTCTTTCGCCAAGTATATAGCAAAAATACATGCAGAGAACAAAGCTCGTCAGTAAAAAACCAGTTGTATTCAGAATTGCCGCATATACCAGAATACCTGCCATACCAAGAAATAATGGACTGGTCAGTGATTTTTTCCAATCAACGTTTTTAATTGGAGCCCAAATGCTCTCGCCTTTTGGCGCTTTTTTGATCAGCCAGTACATATTCAGCAACAGAGTTATCATCAGCAGTACCAAAAGGATCTGGGGCCATAAAGCTGACCCCAGAGGATCGGAAACTGTTGACACAGTAACCGATGTGGTTATATAAAACAGACAATACCCTGCAAACAGGAATAGTACAATGCTGAATAAAAGTTCAAAGATCATAAAATCTCTCCTTTACACTTAGCAGTGCTTCGCAATTCACTATTTTGCAATATCAGAAATAGTATCGAAGTAATCACTCCATACCTGTTTCATTTCCTCCTGAGTAAATTGACCGTCACGATCATTCAGGCCATTAACCTCTTTCCATTCTTTCCAGGTGTCGTCATTATCCATAACATCTGTAAAAGCTGCTTCCAGGCTGTCAATTGCTTCCTGAGGAGTACCCTTCTTAGCCATAATAGCTCTCCATGGTCCAAGATCTGCAGTCAGTCCAAAATCTGCGGAGCAAGGAACATCCGGGAGTGCACTACTGCGGGCAGTATTGATAACAATCAGCGGATTTACCTGACCTGCATCAACATACTGTTTACCATCTGCCGGGCTTCCAAGAGTCATGTCTGCATGTCCGCCAATAACCATGCTATATGCCTCAGCTCCATCTGCTGCTACCAGGGTTACATCAATTCCAGCTTCATCAAATAACTGCTGTGCAGACATTGCATCAATACCAGTGATAGACTGCAGGGTCAAGGTCGGTACACCCGGATTTGCCTTTGCATACTCAACAAGACCCTCCCAATCAGAATAAGGAAGACTTGTATTTGCAAATACAACGTTGCTATCCTGAACCAGACAGCACACCGGAACAATTTCATTCTTTACATCAAATGACGCTTCATTATTTACACCTTTGATTACATGTGTCGGAGTCAGCATAACATATGTATATCCATCGGCAGGCTGCTGATAAAAATATTCCAGTCCGGTTAATCCAGAACCTCCAGAAACATTGTTAATTACAATATTAACGCCTAATTTTTTCTCAACAAGCGGACAAATTGCTCTCAAAGTAGTATCTGTACCAGAGCCAACATCATATACACAGACCATCTCAATATCACGGTCCCACTCCCAATCTCCTGATGCTTCTGCAGAAGTATCCTTTGCTGCCTCAGTTGCCGCATCTTTTTTGTCTGCTGCCGGAGCTGCTGTTGTGCTCTGTGCTGCTCCACCGCCACAACCAGTCATCATTACTGCTGCCATGCTCATTGCTGCTACTGCCTTTAATTGTTTTTTCATCCTTTTACCTCTCCTTTTTCATTTATATAAGTGAAACATTAGTTGTCTGCAAAATGCGGAATAATATTCACCGCTTTTGGCAGTACAATTACCTGTTCCAGCTTTTTCTCTTTTGTTACCATATCAATAGCTTCCTGAAGGGTAGAAACACATTCCATCTTCATTCTCCGGATTTGTTCCTTGTCTACATTTTCACTGACAATGATCAGACGACCTTTCGTCATAGCACGGGCATACTCAAACGCTTTATTGGTTCCCACATCAAATCCTTCTCTTCGGAATCGTTCGATAATATCCTGCGGATCTTTACCATCTATCAACCAGTCCTGGAACAGTTGCGGACCAATACCATCTTCTGCTTCTGCTACCAGAATAAATACCGCATCACCACCCTTTTTAGCAAATAATTCTGCAGTGGCCAGAGCTTTCTGCCCCTGATAAAGGTTACAGTCTCTCGGTGCTCCTCCCGGAGAAGCAATCACCACATCGCCGTATTTATCACACTCAACAATGTTGTGCTCTCTGCAGATTCTCACACCTTCAGCATGGGCCTCAGCAAGATCACCAGCCACAACTGCCACATTCTGTTTGTGAGTATCCTGAACCGCATTCAAAATAAAACGGACCTTTACCAGTTTTGCTGCTGCCAGTGCTGCCTGATGGAACGGATTTTCCTCCATCCAGCCTACTGCAGGCTCAAACGGTCGAATCGGAAGGGAGTGGTGAATCTTTAATGTCTCAATTCCTGCTACTCCCGGAACAATGCTTTTTCTCCCGCCTGAAAAACCAGCTGCCTTATGAGGCGCAATCAATCCTGTTGTAATAATAAAGCTTGCTTCTGCCACCAGCTTATCAACATAAATTGGAAGCCCGCCTTCAGTCGTACCAAGATAAACATTATTTTTTTTACAGTCATGACTATATACTGCAATCCGCTTGTGAATATCTTCTCCCACCAGAGAGTCCAGTTCTTCCGATGTCGGTGCCCGATGGCTGCCTGTTGCGATAATGATTCTCATGTGAGTATCAGGAATCCCCGCTTTCTCCAGACGTCTTACAATCGCCTCTACCATCTCCCGGTTCGGTCCCGGACGAGTTTGGTCATTCACGATAATCAGCGGCATATCTTGCTTTGTTACAATGTTTTCCAGTCTTTCAGATGCAATTGGATGATCCAATGCCCGCTCAATCAGTGTATCAACACTTTCCGTTACCGGAGCACACTCTGGATCAATCAACTGAACCGGGATGCTGTCATCAATTTCGGCTTCCTGATATGTTTTTCCATACGGAACTTGAATTATGCTCATTTTTCTTCCCCTTTACATTCACAGTACACTTAAATTTCCGGCATACATTCTAAATTCATGATTCCTAATATTTCTTCTGCAATCGTCTTGGCCTTCTCTCCACATATTTCTTTCATCAAAGCAATCGCTTTGGACTCAACCTGTTCTTTTGTCAACGGATTATCCACACTACCTGATGCATCTTTAACATATTCTTCATATTCCTGACCATCTTTGGTATAGATCCGTACGGTACAGCCCCAGTGATTTGGATATACCTTTGTAAATTCATCCGCCGGGCGAATTATCACACGACTTACCAGTTCCTGCACCTTTGGATCATCGATCACTTCCTGTTTGAATTGACGGAGTGTAACCTCACCGAATAATAATGCACATGCTACTGTATATTGGGAAGAAAATTTGGCATGTACCGGTTTCCTTGGTCTCACGCTTCCTTCACTCACGCCACACTGCTTATACCCAACCAGATACGTATCTACCTCAACATGATCAACATTTTCTGCCTTAATCGCATATTTCTTTGCCAGTGCAAGTGTACCATCGATTGTACAATGAGTACTCCTGCAAGATGGATATGGTTTATTGTCCATGTATAAGCTCTGCCATACCGTTCCAAGATCTTTGACAATCTGAGTTGGATCACTTTCATCACTCATCATAGCTAGAATCCCACCATCTTCAGCAGTAAGAATATGTTCCGGCCCTGTCATCCCGGCTTGAGCCAGAAACGCTGATTCCATTCCAACCTGTGCTGCTCTTGCCGGATTTAAAACTTTATTTGTTGATCCATCACCCAAAAAGCCCCAGGTTCCAAAACTCTGTGCACCTGCAAGACCAAGTGCATATGTTGTCTGTTCTGCATCCAATCCAAGAAGTTTTGCACATGCGGCCGCTGCACCAAAAGTGCCTGCAGTTGCTGTAACGTGCCACCCCTTATTTCGATGGGAAGATACTCCAAATGCCATTCCTATGCGGCTCATTGTTTCATATCCACAAATTACTGCAAGAATAAAATCCTGTCCGCACTTTCCAAGATATTCCGCAAGTCCCCAAGCTACCGGAATCACAACTGTTCCAATGTGTGTCTTGCTTTTTGTATGTACATCATCCATTTCCTGCGTGTGTCCCATCATCGCATTCAAAAAAACAGCTGTACTTACTCCCGCTTTGCAATTCTGTCCCCATACATGAATACTTCTGGTATCATCGCGCTTAAGCCAAGAATCAGAAACCCGCCTGATCTGTTCCTGCTGAGAAGCTCCCAATGCGGTCCCCACCGTATCCAACACGTGAAGTACTGTTGCCTGCTGAACCTTCTCTGGAACATCTTTCAACTGTAAATCAACAATATACTTAGACAGTTGTGACAATTCGCTCATTTTATCCCCTCCTCGCATCAGTCATAACTGCTCATTTTCACATTAATCCCTTGCAAGTTCTGTACAAATTATACCAAAGCATTTCATATAAACAAAACTCATTATTTTTATCATTGCTATAAACAATTTTCATATCACTGTTTTTTTGACTGTTTTCTCTCTTCTTTCTCCAAAAGTTCAATCATAATCTGTGATGCTACAGTACGATATCCATCTGCGAACTGTATATAACAAAGATACCAGAAGGGTTTATATTTTTTCGGAATGGAAAATATACAGCATGATTCATCCGTTTTCATAAATTCTCGAATATAACGTTCATTTATAATCGTAATTCCATATCCTGCCACAGCAAGATTATATGCTGTTTCCAGCATTTCTGTCTCCAAAACGATATTCGTCTCAATATTCGCTCTCTGACAAATTTGATCTGTCATGGTTCTCAAGCGGTGAGTCTGTGTTTCCAGAATAAATTTCTCTCCATCTAAAAGTTTCAAATCAAGAACAGGAAATGGATAACCCGTCATTTTTGCTGCCTTTTCTTCCCATTGTGTTCCTCTTTGCATTACGATACACATATCTTCTCTGCTTAAAATTGTGTATTCCAGATTATCCACAATTTTTTTATCTGTGATATCCAGTCCATGCAGAATCGCAAAGTCAATTTTTCGTGTTTTTACCAGATCTTCAAGCTGCCCGGAATCTTTTTCAGTAATCTGAATTTCAATATTCGGATGCTGCGCGGAAAATTTCGGAAGAAGCTTATGTGAAAGCAAACGGCTAATATAACGCGTCATGCCAAAGCAAATTCTTCCTGTGCGCATCTGACTGATATCTACCAGTTTCTGGCGGTAATCGTTATAGATTCCAAGGACACTGACCGCCATCTCGTAATAACATTGTCCTGCATAGGTCATGGTAAGTCCATTTGATGTCCGATCAAACAAAGGCATTCCCATTTCCCGTTCCAGTGATCTCAGGCAATGGCTTAACGCCGGCTGCGTCATAAACAACTTCTTCGCTGCAACGGAAATATTACCTTCTTCTGCAATTGTTTTAATGTACAATAATTCTTTATCTGTCACTTTATCATTTACCATCCTTTTTATTAAATTTTTATCCATATTTCCAAAATTTTAACATAAATGTTATTTATATTGATTATAAACACTTTTTATAGCATTTTTCAAGTAGATTTACTATAATATTTGTATGTGTTTTCGGATACAAATTACATTTCACCATCGAAAGGAGAACTTTATGCTGCATTTTAGGCGATATATCATCCCCATTCTAGGCACATTGCTATATATTTCCGGATGTACTATCAATACTGCTCCACAATCTACCAACCACGAAAATCAGCAAAGAACTGAAATACAGGCTCCAGAACCTTCTGATGTTATTCTAACATTGAATGATATTGGCATTCCATATAGTCTGTATCAGCACTATTACAATGCTATGGCCATGCAAATGGATCGCGAGAATAAAACGGAATGGACTTGCACAAAGTTGCAGGTACTCAAGGAACGTACTCAGGAGCTTCTTCTGGATGACTGTGTCTACCAGCTTCTTGCGCAATCACAGGATATTGCACTATCTGACGAAGAAAAAGGAATCGTTGCAGACGCTGGTGACAAGCTCAATCCAGTTTCGGACAGTCTCCGTCAGCTTCAACAGTTTCGCATGGAGTCTGCTGCTCTGAAAGACAAGATATATATAACTCTTTACACACCGGATTTTCTTCAATCGGCAATCCATGTACAGAGCCTTTTTATCCCTTATGCAGATGATTCTAAAGAAGAAGCCGACAGTAAAAAACAGCTTGCTTCACTTATGACAGCGCTCTGTAATTCAGAAGGTAAGTCATTGGAATCTCTCTCTGAATCCATGTCTTCTCTTTCTGAGAGTGTTTTGCGGGAGTTGTATTTGACAAGGGGAGATATGGGACAGGGAACTTATGAGCTTGCATCCAGTCTGGCAGAAAATGAAGTTTCCCAGGCCTTTACACTTGATAACGATGGCGTATATCTCTTGCAACGGCTTCCTATTGATGAAGCCTATATACAGGAACATATAAATGAACTGTTAGAAAACTCCACTGAGTTTTCCACGCTTTATCAGATGCTGATTTCTACCGTTCGTCAGACTGCCAACATCAGCTACACGGATTATTTTGAACGAATTCCTATTCCGAACAATAGCAATCCATAATGAGTATAAAAAAGATCACTCTTCTTTTCAAAGTTGAGTGATCTTCCATTTCTATATTTTTCAGATTTTAAATATGATTCTGAAATTTCTGTTTCATCAGATCGATCAGGAAACGCTCTGCCCGCCCGAGATACATATTCTCCTTATACACTGCGTTGACACTCCAAAATTCCGGTGTCACTGAAAAATCATAACAATTGAAACGCTCCATTCCGCCAAGCGCATCTATTGCCCGTTGCGGAACAATTGCCACGCCTAATCCCGCTGCTGCCAGTTGAACAGCTGAAATACAGCTGGATAGTTCTATCATAATCTTGGGATCAATGCCATATTGCCGCAACACAAGATCTGTCTTTTTACGAATCGCATGACCTTTTTTAAGCATAACAAAGGGAAGATTTGCCATCTTGCTCAGATTCACGCACCTGTTTTTCCTCTTACCTTCTGTCATATTCAAGACACTCGACTCATCAAGAAACATATCTTCTGTAAGCATGCTTCCCTCCGCCACCAGAAGAAGCTGCTCCCGATAAATAGATTCTGCTTTCAATCCAACCGGAAGTTCTCCCTGGCTGCGTGGAATTACGTAAAAGCTGATATCATCCCGCAGAATTGCCTGAAGAAGTTCATCGGACTTTGCCTCCATCACCTGTAATTCAATTCCAGGATACTGCTTCTTAAATTCCGGGATCACTGCCGGAAGCATATAACCAGCCCGTTCGGTTGGCATACCAAAATTAATGCGGCCTTTTTCTCCAAGTCCTGCATCGATCAATTCCTTTCGCAAATTATCACTCATGAGCAAAATCTTTCTTGCAGTCTCCACATATTTCTCTCCGGCATATGTGATCGTAAGAGGAGAAGTTCCACGATCGAATAATTTCACGCCAACATCCTGCTCTACCTTAGAAACAATGTGGCTCAGGGAAGGCTGTGATATATAAAGCTTGCGTGCCGCAGCCGTGATACTGCGGCAATCTGCAACCGTTGTGATATAAAGCATTTCGCGAAAATCCATACAATTCCTCCTGATGTACAAGGATCTTCCCTATCTTATCGGCTTTATTATATCTGTTTTTTGAAATTTTCGCAATGTTTGCTTAGCTTTGGTAATAATTGATCAGACAACCGGATAACAAAATTTTTCTCTCATTCTCTGTTAAAGTATCTAATGTACAGAAAATGTCCGCCATAGCCACAATATTTTCAAACAGACCGCCGCTGCATCCGCTCTTTAAACTCGCGGATTGGCATGGCATTACTTGGATGGAAGGGCAGTGCAATCATACATTCTACACTAGAAAGATCAATCTCGATCAGTCCATCATAGTACGCCCCTGTCTCCGGCTGCATTTTGCGGTAAGCGTCGCCGCGTCTGTAATCTGCCAGAAATTCTTCCGTCTTTTCATCAGTACACCAGATACTCCATTTCTTTCAACTGCTTCTGCAGATGACGCAGCTGACCTCCGGAAAGAATTACCTCCAGTTCATTGTCAGACAGCTCCAGCTTTGCCTTGAAGGAAATGCCCTTGGTCAGATCTTTAATTTCCACTTCCCGGGTCTTCATCTGGTCCAGAAGGCCCTCTACCTCCAGTTCATCCAAGAGATCCAGCTTGTCATAATCAGCCGGATCCGCAAATACCATCGGAATGATACCGTGATTGATCAGATTTCCTTTGTGGATACGGGCAATACTCTTCGCAACAACCATCTTCACGCCCAGATACATCGGGTTGATGGCTGCATGCTCACGGGAGGAGCCCTGGCCGTAGTTCTCGCCTCCAATGATAATGCTCTTACCCATGGCTTTGGCGCGGGCTGCAAACTCCGGATCATAGCGGTGGTAGCAGTACTGGCTCATCAGCGGGATGTTGGAACGCATGCTGGAGAACTCCGCACTGGCCGGGGTAATATCATCCGTGGTGATATTGTCCACAGTCTTTAAGCTGATCTGCGCCTTTAAATGCTGCTCCGGCGCGTCCGGGATCGGAAGCGGCTGGATGTTCGGTCCACGCACGATTTCGACCTTCTTTGCTTCTTCCTCCGGAAGCGGCTCAATGATCATGGAATCATCTACCGGGAATTCCTCCGGTTCTTTTACCTCTGCCAGAATAGCCAGATCACTTCCCAGAATATCCTCCGCGCTTGCAAAGGTTCCGGTGATGGCGGTAGCCGCAGCACTTTCCGGGCTTACCAGATAAATTTCCGCGGTCGGGTTGCCTGCACGGCCCTTGAAGTTACGATTGGAAGTACGCACCGCCACACCCTTGGTTGCCGGAGACTGGCCAATCGCACAACATGGTCCGCACGCCAGTTCCAGAAGTCTTACACCAGCGTCGAGGAGTATATCAATATAACCGTCACGCATCAGAAGTTTGTAAATTTGTTTTGAGGAAATCGCACAGGTACAGCTCACATCCTCACTTACATGTCTTCCCTTGAACACCAGAGCTGCTTTTGCAATATCTGAATAGCTGGAATTGGTACAGCTTCCGATAAATACCTGCTGCACCTTTTTCTTTTCCACATCCTTTAACGCAATGACATTGTCCGGCTGATGCGGGCATGCACAAAGCGGAACCAGATCACTTAAGTTCAGCTCTATTTTACCATCGTACTCAGCATCTTCATCCGGCAGAATTTCCGTAAACTCTTCTTCTCTTTTCTCAGCCTTCAAAAATTTTCTTACCTGCTCGTCCGCCGGGAAAATGGAAGTGGTTGCTCCCATCTCCGCGCCCATGTTGGTGATGCTGGCACGCTCAGACACGCTTAAGGTGGCTGCGCCCGGGCCCACATACTCAAAGACCTTTCCGAGACCGCCCTTAATGCCGACACGGCGCAGCATTTCCAGAATGACTTCCTTCGCATTGCAGCCAGGCTGTAAATAACCGGTCAGATTCACCTTGATAATCTGCGGCATCTTTAAACGCATGGGAACACCCGTCATTGCCGTTGCGATATCCATACCGCCGACGCCGATACACAGCATACCGATGGAACCGCCGTGGGGAGTATGGCTGTCGCCGCCCATTAAGAGCTTGCCCGGAGCACCAAACCGAGCTACCTGAACTGCATGGCAGATACCATTACCCGGCCTGGATACATGGACACCATAGCGTTTTGCTACGGACTGCAAATATATATGATCATCCGGAGTTTTATTGTCCAGATACAACAAGTTATGATCCAGATAGCTGACGCTGCATTCTGTACGGATCCGGTCCAGGCCCACCTGCTCAAAAGCCAGATAAGTCATAACCGCATTGATATCGTGGGTCAAAGTCTGGTCTACCTTTAACAGAATCTCCTCACCCGGCTTCATTTCAGACGGTGCTGCCAGATGTGCGGATAAGATTTTCTTTGTAATGTTCATGCCCATGTGAATACTCTCCTTTTTCTCTACTTTTTTACCAGTTTCGTATAAACCTGACCGGTACGCTTCATCTCTACGAGCGTATACTTCTGCTTTTCTATTTTTTTCAGTGCCCGTTCAATGACGGCCTCCGCCTCTTCCTGGGTAAGCACACAGACACCATTGACATCACCGATTACAATATCACCCGGTCTTACACAAACACCGCCGCAGCTGACCGGAACATTGATGGATCCCGGAACGCGCCATCAATCACCACGCCCTCTGCCTTCATCATAACCGCGCAAATGCTCCGGTGATCGCCCCAGTAAGAACAGTCGCAGTTACCTTTTCCTGCAACGACCAGCACGTCGCCCTCTTCCAGTTCCAGAATTGCGTCCGCAACGATGTCTCCCTCGCCACTGGGCACATCTACCGTAACCGCCGGTCCGACAATTTTGGTTCTGCCGATCCAGGGTTTAATCTGGTAATCCATGGAGTGGTAAAGCCCCGCTCCATCGCAGAGTTCCGGAGTGGTAAATGCCCTCAAACGTTCGATGAGTTCCTTCGGCGGACGAGTAAATTGTTCTTTTTTGTCAGTGTTCCCATGTGTACTCCCCTCTCGTTGTTCTGGTTTGATTATAGCGTATGGGTTCTTATAAGTAAAATGCATGATTTTATATAAATATCATGTCGCTTTATCTATGCTATGACGTTAAAGAAAAAAGAAGGACAAGCAATTAGGGCTGTCCTTCTCTTCATGTTCATTTCTATTTTGTTTTAAACACGACACAGACCGGGCTTTCTGCCGCGATCTCGGTTCCGCTGTAGGCTAACAGTCCAGTCTTTGGATCAATATCCATGCAGCAAATTGTGTCCGTCAGCTCATTCGCCGCAAGAAGCATCGTTCCGTCCGGATTGATGGTAATAAAACGCGGCTGTTCCCCCTTTGTCTTGATATTCTGGAGATAAGTCATATGGCCATTTTCCTGATCCAGTCCAAACACCGTCACACTGTCATGTTTCCGGTTCGACAGATACAGGTATGTTCCTTCAATTCCGATCTCAATGGCACTTGCCCAGCCGTCTCCCGGAAAATCTTCCGGCAAGGTGGTCAAGATCTGCTTTGGATCCAGAGTTCCTGTTTCTTCATCGAAGTAGTAGCAAGTAACGGTGCTGTCTTTTTCATTCAGGCAATAACAGAAACGATTATTCGGATGAAATACACAATGTCTTGGTTCAGATCCGCTTCTTCCTTTTACCATAGAGGTCTCTTTCAGATCACCATGCTCAGAGTCAATCTGAAATACGGTTATTTTGCCAACTCCCTGCAGACGTCCCTGTGACGGAACCAGAAGCCATTTCCCACTCCGATCCTGACACACCTGGTGCGGATGGGAAATATAGCCTGGTCCGCCGTTTCCGGAAATGAATTTCAGTTCCTTAATCTTTCCGAGAGATCCATCTTCCTCGACTGGAATCACGGAAACACCACCGGTCTGCAAGTTTGCCACAAACATCCATTTTCCCGTCCGGTCAATGGTCAGATGCACCGGATTCGTACCATGTGTTTCTGTTGTATTCTGATAGGTAAGCGTTCCATCCTCTGCTACTTTGTAAGCGCTTACTTCCGAAAAATCCCCATGAATCGCATACAGACGATCCTGCTTTTCATTCAGACACAGATAAGATGGATTCACCTGTCCCTCCGCTATCTGTTTTAACCGCCATGTTCCATCGGTAATTTCATATACGCGAATTCCTTTTCCTCTTGCATTCCGCTCCTTTGTGGTGCGGCAGCCAATATATGCATAAGTACTCATTCTCATTTCCTCCTAACCAATAAATCCGAGCACGCCGATAAGGCTCAGCACAAATACGATTGCTACGACACTCGCCGAAATTGCAAATAAAGTTCCAAACATTTTCTGCTGTTCTTTCTCATCACAGCCTGTTTCCTGCGCATAGCTTGCCATGATCAGACTGCCTCCCGTAGACAGCGGGCTGATACCTGCCACAGTCGCACTGCACACGATCGCGCTTACCATCTGAACGATGGAAGCACCACCGACCTGCTGTGCAATCTCCGGTACGGTCGGGATCAGAGTTGGGAATACCACACCGTTTGCACTGGAGAACCAGGACATCAGACCTCCGGTAAATCCCATGATCGGGGCAGCTGTTCTTGTAGACATGAATGATGCCAGTATGGAAGCCAGCAGATCAATCCCACCCAGCTTCTGGGTAATATTCATCAGTACATTGACGCCAGCGATCAAAATCAGAACACTCCACGGAATCATTTTTAACGCTGCCTTTTCGTTTGCTGCCTTGGTCAGCATCAGAACCAGAGACAGGGTAAAGCAGATCAAACCAACATCGTAAGAAAATCCGACAACAAGAACAACCATAACCAGAAGCGCAATCAAACTGATCATCTGGCTTCGGTCAAAAGCCTCCTTTTCCTGTTTGCTACCTGCTTCCGCCGCACGGAATTTATAACCGCCAAGGGCAACATATACTGCAATTGCGCAGATCAGATTGGAAACGGAAACTCCGATAAAAATTGGAGTTCCAAGTCCCTCGATTCCCATTTCGGTCAGAAGATCTCCAACGATAATTCCGGTCAGCGCGATCGGGGATGCCGTGCCGCCCACCGCACCGAGAATTGCCATAACTCCCATCAGCACCGGGCTTGCCTTCATCTGCACGGCCAGGGATACTGCAAAAATAACCGTTACAGACTGTACGCTGATCGCGCCAGGCCCAGCTGCTGAAAGAACAAAACTCACAACATATACGATAATCGGCACCAGAAAGGTATTCTTTCCGCAAATACTGATCAACCGCTTTGAAATTTTCTCCAATGTGCCATTCTGCTGAAGCAGGCTGAAAAACAACATGGTTCCCAATAATGTCGCAAATAATTTATATGGGAATCCTTTGTAAATATCCCCTGCGCCCATACCGCCCAGTTTACCGAGAATCAGGGCAAGTCCCAGACACACAACGCCTACATTCATCTTTTTCGCAAACCCCAGCACAATTGCTCCAATTAAAAACAGCAATGCAACTACCTGTAAACCCATATGCCATTTCTCCTTTGCATGATATCGTTTATCTCTTCACATTTTTCAAAAAAACGAGGCGACGCCTGTACATTAGTCACAACTCCTTTCCTGTTTTTCTCCTCGTTCCTTGTTATCTTTACTATATACCTTGCTTATCATAAAGTATAATGGTATAATTTTATCAATATCAATAACCTGTTGGAATGTTTTCAGAAAGGCATGCTCACCATGGATGAAAAAGATTATGAACTGTTATTAGAATTAAATGAGTCAAAGAATATCACAAAGACAGCGCAAAAACTGTATATGACACAGCCTGCCATCACCAAACGGATTCAGAAAATGGAGGAAGAGCTGCAGTGTACCCTGTTTCTGCGCTCCAAAAAAGGTATTTTATTTACACCTGCCGGAGAACAGATTCTTCCCTATGCTTCTGAAATCCTGGCAAACAGCCGGAAGTTAAAGGAACAGGTTTCTGCCTGTCAGGATCAGGTCTGCGGCACACTCTGCCTCGGTTCTTCTTTAAACTTCTCCCACTACCAGCTCCCCAGAATCATCAAGGCTTACACCGACCGGTATCCGCTCGTGGACGTACAGATCACGACCGGACAGAGCAAGCATCTCTTCCAGTTATTAAACCGGGATGAAATTGCCATTGCGATCATGCGGGGACGGTATGTCTGGGATGAAGCCATACAGCTTATCTCTTCTGAACCGATGTGCTTCGTCTGCAGCAAAGAAAACCAGGGACGGTCTTTAAGCGAATATTCCTACATTTGCCGCCACACAGACTCAGACTTATCTGCCCGGATTGACCGATGGCTGACTGCACACGATCTTGCCCAGATCCGTCCGCATATGTGGATTGACAGCATTGATACCTGCAAGGAAATGGCGCGGTATGGCCTTGGCTGGTGCATTTTGCCACGCATCTGTCTGGATGATTTTGATGGCTATATCGAAGAACTTTATATGGAAGATGGTTCTCCGTTCCTCCGAAATACCTATGTGCTTTACAAGCATCAGTATGCCGAACTCCCGCAGGTAAAACTGTTTCTGGATGCACTGCTCGGCAGTTCCGTTTCCGAAAATAAATTTTAATCTTCCTCCGGATACATGGCAACAAAAAAGCAGAGACCTGCATCCGTTCACACAGGTCTCTGCTTTGGCAGAAATGATTGATTTAATTTGATAAAATTCTAGAATTTGATCACACCGATCACGGTAGCCATAACCAGCACCGCAATGCTTGCCGGCCACACCAGTCTCAGGGAATATTTGATGTGCTCACCAATTGATACATCCGCAAGACCAAGTCCTACATAAGTTGCTGCTACAGACGGGCTGACCGGAGTTCCCAGGGTTGCAGTCAAAAGGAATGCTGCCGCCACAGTCTCCGGTGTTACACCAAACGGCTCTACCACACCGATGATGATCGGAAGCAGTGCATAGTAAAATGCATCGGTACCAAGGATCATCAAAAGCGGTACAGAGAACAGGCACATGAACCAGTGCATATGCGGAGCGATGGCTGCCGGAAGCACTGCAACGATTGCGTTTGCCATAGCCTCTACCATGCCGGAATCCTTGATGACACCCATGAAAATACCAACAGAGAACAGAGTCATGGTCATGACCATGGCATTGGTTCCATACTCTTTGATTTTCTTGTTCTGCTGCTTTGCATTCGGGAAGTTTACGATCAGGCCGATTGCAAATGCCACCATGAAAATGGAATACAGCGGCACCGGAAGATCACGGAATAACAGTACCAGCATTACCAGGGTCAGTACCAGATTGAAGTAATAAACACCTTTTTTTGTTTCTTTCTTTTCTCCATCTGCAGCAGCCATCTCCTGTACATGAGCGCCTGCTTCTGCTCCATGTTTTTTCTCAATCATGGAAACCACAATGGCAATGCAGAATGCTGCGATCACCAGGCAGACAACACCCGGAATCATAAAGCCGTACAGATCTCCGCCCTCTACCCCTACGACACTTGCTGCTCGCATGGTCGGACCGCCCCACGGAACCAGGTTCATGACGCCGTATGCGCCGCACATTGCTCCCAGGAGTGCCTGCGGACGTACTCCCATACGTTTGCAGATTGGAAGGAAAGCCGGAACCACGATCAGGAATGTGGTTGCTCCGGAACCATCCAGATGTGCCACAAAAGTTGTAAGCACAATTGCGATGAAAATAGTTGCCACATTCTTTCCTGCCCGTTTGATCAGGAAATTGATGATCGGATCAAATAATCCCGCATCTGACATCATGGTGAAATAAGAAATCGAGAAAATGAATAAGATTGCGGTACTCAGCATGGTATTCATACCTGTTTTGATAAAACCGGCAATATCCTCCAGGCCAAACCCGGCCAGTGCCGCCGCAATCAGCGGCAGTAAAATAAATGCCAGAGGCGGCGCCATCTTTTCCTTGATCAATACAAACATCAGAATAATCATCAGTGCAAATCCAATTAATGCTAACATTTCGTTACCCCCTATTGTTTTTTATTTTATCTCATCTGCTGTATCATTCAGAATCAATCAAATGAATACTCCCTGACCTCTCGCACTACATCCATAATACTACCATCCCGGGCTTCTATAATTCCAACTACTTTATCACCAAACTGTACCGGATCCGGTGCACCTGTAATGGCATAGGCCTGGTCCCGGAGCTCCTCGATGGTGCAGATTGGCAGTCCGCTGCTCTTCATGCATTCGATGAGGTCTTGTCTGCGTGGATTGATGGCAATGCCATAATCGGTGATCACAACGTCTACGGTTTCTCCAGGTGTTGTCACGGTGGTTACATTCGTGCAGATAGCCGGAATTCTTCCCTGCAGAAGCGGTGCAATGACGATGGTGCACTTTGCGCCTGCTGCAGTATCCGGATGTCCGCCCTGTGCTCCGGTAATAATACCGTCAGAGCCTACCACTACGTTACAGTTGAAGTTTACATCCACTTCCAGTGCGGCCAGAATGACAAAATCAAGCTTGTTCACATAAGCTCCCTTATTGAACGGATTGGCATACTCAGATGCACTGATTTCGATATGGCGGTCCGGATGTTTTTTAATAGACTCTACCGCACCCAGATCAAAGTCCTGGGTGTCTACCAGAACATCAACCAGGTCACGCTCCAGAAGATCTGCCATCGGTTTGGTCAGTCCGCCAACGCCAAAACTCATGCGGATGCCGCGTTTCTCCATCTCGTCTGCCAGTGAAATGGTGGATGCAATGGATGCGCCGCCTACACCAGTCTGATAGGAGAAACCGTTCTTAAAGTACGGGGTACGGATTACGAACTGGGTGCAGTAATCTGCCATTCTCAGTTTTCTCATATCGGTGGTCGGTTTTGCCGCACCGGTTGCGATCTTTGCCGGATTACCGATTTCATCTACGACGCAAACAAAATCTACCTGGGTCATGGAGATGCTTGCCGGGATGTTCGGGAATGGAACCAGGCAATCAGTAATGGCCACCACACGATCTGCATACTGCGCATCTGCCATTGCGTAAGACAGCACACCACAGTCGCTCTTTCCGCCATTAGCTCTTAAGTTTCCATATTCATCACAGGTCGGTGCGCCGATAAACGCGATGTCGATATGAACCTCGCCGGACTCAACGGCTCTGACACGGCCGCCGTGAGAGCACATCACTGCCAGGTTCTTTAACTTGCCTGCAGAGATTGCTTCACCGATCTTGCCGCGAACACCGGAAGACCGAATACCGGTTACAGTACCGTCTTCGATCATCGGAACGATCGGATCGTGTGCCTTACCAAGAGAACTTGCACAAATGGTGATATCTTTAATGCCCATCTTGTGGATCTCGTCCATAACCATGTTTACCACATAGTCACCCTCACGGAAATGGTGATGGAAAGAAATGGTCATGCCGTCCTTGATCTCACATTTCACCAGTGCCTCGTGAATGTTCTCCACGATCTTGCTTCTGTTCGGATCCATCATGGCATGAGCCTTCGGAGCTGCTTTCTTATACTCGTGATTATCGTAAGCGTAAGCGCCCTTGAATGCTTCCTTACCGGTTGCCTTTAATACCTCTTCCGGGATTTCTCTTCCTACTGCATTGATCATCTTATAAATCCCCCTCATATACGCCTGATGCTTTTGCCAGGGCAATTGTTCTCTTTGCTCCATCGTAGAATGCGATATCGATCATCTTGCCGTCTACGGTAAATACGCCGATACCCAGTGCCTTCTTCTCATCGATCTCTTTTACGACCTTCTCTGCGAAGATGATCTCCTTCTGGGTCGGGGTAAAGATCTTATGAACAACATCGATCTGACGCGGGTTTACGAGGGACTTACCATCGAAGCCCATCATCTTGATCATCTTGACCTCTTCCTCGAACACATCCATAGCATCCAGGTTGGTGAACACGGTATCCCAGCACTGCACACCGGCTGCTCTTGCAGCAATGATCATCTGCTGTCTTGCTCCCTGCAGCTCCACACCGGTTCCGGTGATCACGGTCTGCAGATCCTTGGTGTAGTCACCGCCGGAAAGGGCGATACCGATCAGACGGTCAGAAGACTTACAAACCTCAAGGGCATTTAAGACACCCTTGCAAGACTCCAGAGCTGCCATTAACAGAGTGGAGCCTTCCGGTCTTCCGAACTCTCTCTCAGCTGCCAGCACATGCTCCTCTACGGTATGTACGTCCTGTGCGGTCTCGGTCTTTGCGATACGGATGGTATCAGCACCGCCTGCCACGCAGACGCGGATATCTTCCTTCCAGTGCGGGGTGTCCAGTCCGTTGATGCGGACAACACGCTCAACTCCGCGGTAATCGATCTCCTGCAGAGCATGGTACAGGGAGTATCTTGCTGCATCCTTCTGGTTCTCTGCCACTGCGTCCTCCAGATCCAGCATGATGGAATCCGGTCTGTAGATGTACGGATCCTTGATCAGCCCCGGCTTCTGGCAGTTTAAGAACATCATGGAACGTCTCAGTCTTTTTTTGTTCGGATGGCTCATTATTTAATTACACCTCCCCATGGAAGATTCTCAGTGATATCGTTGGAACGGTATACTGCGCACTCAACACGTGCCTTTAAGGTGCAGTCCAGAGCACCCTTGTCCACTACAGTCACCTTTGCGTCTTTCACGTCCAGACGGTCTAAGGTCTCCAGGACGGTTGCCTTGATCTGCTTTCCAAACTGGTGAATCACACTGCTCTCGATGGAAAGCTCTATGGTGCCATTTCCCGGCTCTACGGTTACCTGGGCGTCACTTGACTCCAGCGTTCCTGCCATGGCAGCTTTCTTAACTTCCATAACTCGTTCCTCCTTATATAATCGGGAGCATATTTCTGCTCTCCAGATTTAATAGTTCCATGATTGTTTCCCGCTCTCTTCCAGGACACACCACGCTTAAGAACGCTTCTGCTTTTTTCATGGCCTGTTCCCTGCTCAGCGGCCGCGCCACACTGCCGGACGGATCTTCCACTTCTGCCTCGTAAGCTGTTCCATCCTGCATGATGACCTTTACATGACAGCCCCAATGCTTTGGATACTGCTCGGTAAAGCGCTCCAACGGACGCACACGCACCTTCTCCAGAAGCTTCTGAACGGCTGGATCCAATACCACTTCCGGGTCGAACTGCTCCATTCCTACGCTTCCGTAAAGGAAAGCAACTGCGGCTGAATACGGTGTAGAGAATTTTGCATCCAGAACTATTTTCGGATGAAGACAGCCATCACTTACGGCACACTGCTTATAACCAACCAGGTAAGTGTCGATCTCAATCACCTGAATCTGCTCTGCAAGAATTTCTGCTTCGGACATATTCCGAATTTTCAATCCCAAGCGTGCCTCCATCTGTTCCCGGATCTCCAGCATCCCGTCGATAGCACAGTGTGCGCTTCTGCAGCATGGATACGGTTTCATATCCATATTTAAAATTTCATAGACCTCGCCCAGCCCCTGACTGAGTTGTGATATTGCTCCGCCGTCGGACATCGCAGTTAGCAGCCCACCGTCCTTTGCTTCAAAGATATGCTCCGGTCCGGTCATTCCGGCTCTGGCCAGAAAAGCTGCCTCAATGCCGTCTGCTGCGGCCCTGGCCGGATGCAGGATCTTGCAGCTGCTTCCATCTCCCAGAAAGGCCCATACACCGCTGGACTGGGTTCCTGCCATGCCAAGGGCTGACACGATCTGATCCACGCTCAGGTCCAGAAGCTTCGCGCAGGCTGCCGCGCACCCGAACACGCCGCAGGTTGCTGTGGCATGCCAGCCCCGGTTTCTATGGGCAGATACGCCAAAGGCCATGCCCACTCGGTTCACGGTCTCATAACCGCAGACCACCGCCAGCAGAAAGTCTTTGCCGCCCTTTCCCAGATACTCCGCACAGGACCAGGCCGCCGGAATCAGGCTGGCGCTTCCGTGAGTCTTGGATGCAGTGTGGACATCATCCAGTTCCAGGGTATGAGCCAGCATGGCATTGATCATGGCGGCTGTTGCTAGCGGATATTTTCCGGGATCCCCCCAGACGGAAACAAATCCCGGCCGGTTCAAATCCGCATCCGGTATTTCTGCCTGACATCCGCTCACTATTCCCAATGCTTTTTTCGCTGCTTCCACCAGCGGATCCTTTGCCGCTCCGGCTGCCACACTGACCAGATCAAGCACGCGGAGCGCTGCAGTTTCCCGCACGCGCTCCGGCAGCTGGTCCCATGTGATGTCATGAATAAATTCTGCTAATTTCCGCAAATCTGACATACACACGCCCCATTTCTATTCTGCTTTATAAGAATTGATCAGGCTGCCTGCCAGAAGAACCTTCTTCTCTGCCTCGCTCACACCGTTTAACTCCAATTCCATAGTGCGAGTGTTTCCGTCTTTTCCGATGATGGTTGCCTCGAATCTGGTTGCGCCCTCTTCCACTGCCTTGCGGATGCCCGGCAGATATACATACTCGCCAACCTCCAGGTTGATGTTGTCATCCGGATAAGTGAACGGCAGCATACCCCAGTTGACACAGTTGCTGCGGTAACGCTTGGTTGCGTACTCAATGCAGATGTTTGCCAGGCCGCCCAGTACCTTCTGGCAGCTTGCGGCATATTCACGGGCAGAACCATCACCCGGGCGCTTTGCGTATAATACAGAGCCGATTCCGGTAGTCTTCATCAATTCTTCTACCGGTGTATCCACACCAGCTGCTTTCAGAACTTCATAAATTTCTGCAGTCTTTGCGGCATCTCCTGCCACGCGGGCTTTCTCATACACCTGCACTGCCTTTGCCTTGCCCACATACTCCGGATCCTTCCGGATCAGGGTAAACTCAGAAATCTTGTACGGGTTGGAACGGTAGGATGCAGTCTCACCGGACGGGATCAGCTCATCTGTGGTGGTTACCTCATCGCGGATCACACTTGCCACCTGAAGGAGCAGGTTGTCGGTCAGGGCAGACATCTGCGGCCAGTCTTTGATGGACGGACCATATACAATCTCGGTCTCCGGTTTTGCCTTGCCATAACCGTTATAAACAATGTTATCGTAAATGTTGCTGTTGAACTCATAGGACGGAACGGTAAACTCGACCGGGCAGTCCTCTGCGGAGGTTAAATAGCCGCCGTTGAATGCGGTTGCCGCGATGGACTTGGAATCCATCAGCGCTACAGATGCAATCTGGCCGTTTGCCGGACTGGAGCCTTCGCGGTTCGGGAAGTTTCTGGTGCTGTGACGGATACAGAAATCGTTGTTTCCCGGAGCATCGGAAGCACCGAAGCACGGTCCGCAGAATGCAGTCTTCACACGGGCACCATAGTTCATTAAGTCATTCAGCACACCAATCTTGTTTAACTCATACATGATCGGCTGGGATGCCGGATAAATGTTTAACGGGAAAGTTCCAAGACCATGATTTAACTTTTTCGCGATCTGGTCTACCGCGTAAATGTTCTCAAAGGATCCTGCTGCACAGCCTGCGATGGCAGCCTGGTCTACCTTAATCTTGCCGTTATGGATCTTGGAGCGCAGGTCTAAGTGGATGTCCTTGTTATTCTCAAAGACACGCTCTGCCTCTTTCTCCACCATACCCAGATATTTCTCCGGATCGGCAATGACATCTGCCAGCGGATAAGCGTTGCTCGGATGGAACGGCAGTGCGATCATCGGAACGATGGTGTCCAGGTTGATCTCTACAATGCCGTCATACAGAGCTGCGTCGCCCTGCTGCATACGTTTGAAATCGTTCGGGCGTTTGTGAATCTCAAAATACTCTTTTACCTTGTCATCGGTGGCCCATACGGAAGAAAGACATGCGGACTCCGTAGTCATGGTATCAATGCCATTTCTAAAATCCATGGACATGCTGCTTACGCCAGGTCCGATGAATTCAAGCACTTTATTCTTTACAAAGTTGTTTTTAAATACCTTGCCGATGATGCTCAGAGCCACATCCATCGGTCCTACCCACGGCTTCGGAGCACCGGTCATGAATACACCGATGACCTCCGGGTAATCAATCTCATAGTATTTTCCCAGCATCGCCTTTGCCAGCTCCGGACCGCCCTCGCCGATGGATACGGAACCCTGGGTGCCGTAACGGGTGTGGGAATCGGAAACGATGGACATGTCGCCGGATTTCACGATCATCTCACGCATGTACTGGTGAATGACTGCCTCGTGCGGCGGAACAAAGATACCGCCGGACTTCTTGCAGGCAGACTCTGCGTATTTATGTACATCGGTGTTGATGGTTCCGCCTACCGCGCACAGACAGTTGTGGCAGTTGGTGAATACGCACGGCATCGGGAACTCTTTCAGTCCGCTTGCATATGCGGTCTGCAAAATGCCGACGTAAGTGTTATCGTAAACACCCATGGAATCAAATTTGATTTCCAGATGCTCCATATTGTCGGAATGGTTATGCTTTTCCAGAACCTGGTAGGTCAGGGTCTGTTTCTTCCCTTCTTCTGCGGAAAGCTTTGCGGCTTCCTCTGCGGTTGCGATATGATCATTATTGATAATGTAATGTTTTCCTTCATGTAAAGTTACCATGTAAATATTCTCCTCTCAATCTCAGTCTCTGACATAAACCCAGCCGTCCATAATCCGTCTTGCGGTACGGGTCACACCGCCCTTGATGACACGCTCGCCGTCCATCTTGACGTCAACTTCCGTCACGCCGCTGGAATGACCAATCTTAATGATATCCTGATCCGGTGCCGGTTTCGCGATCTCGTTGACAATGGTTCCCGGGATTCTTGCTGCTGCCCCGGTTCCGACTGCAACGGTCATCGGATAAGCTTTGTGCAGGGATCCTACGGAAATTGCCCGGCAGCAGATATCCATGGACTCTGCTTTTACTTCGTTTTTGTCCATGTCGGTGTAATCCTGCGGCTCGGAAATGATGGAAACCTTCGGTGCGGAGGTAGACTTGGTTCTTGCGTCCTCCCAGTTCTCTACAAAGCCACATTTCTGTGCAGCGATGCAGCGGATTCGCTCAATGTGCTCCATCACATCTTTATTCTGGTTTAATTCCACCAGCTCGGTTCCCTTGATTCCCAGATCTTTTGCCCGGATAAATACCATCGGGTTAGAGCAGTCCAGTACGGTCACTTCAATCTCGCCATATCCCGGAACATCGAAGATATCACGCTTGTTTCCGGTCGGGAACAGCTTTCCGGTCTTGGAACCAGCCGGGTCTTCAAAGTACATATCGATGCGGGATCCGGTTCCCGGAACACCCTTGATGACCTCATCGCCGTGTACCATGGCATGTCCGTCTTCTACCCGCACATGCTCCTCGATGATCTTGTTGGTGTTGGTGTTTAATACTCTTACTACGGTAATCGGCTCAACTGGCTTAACCAGTCCTTCATCAATGGCAAACGGTCCGACTGCAGAAGAGATATTGCCGCAGTTTGCGCTTCCATCTACACGCGGAATCACGATATCAACCTGTTTGAAGGTGTAGTTGACATCCACATCCTCCCGGTCAGACGGAGAAATGATGGCAATCTTACTGGTTGAGGAAACCGTTCCTCCCATACCATCGATCTGCTTTACATCCGGTGTTCCCATGACTTTCAGAAAAATCTCATCCCAGAGACTTTTGTCCTCCGGAAGATCCTTCTCATGGAAGAATACTGCCTTGCTTGTGCCGCCGCGCATATACACGCAGGGATATTTTTTCATATACATAACCGACAACTCCTTTCAGATTTCCTACCTGTTTTTTGTTATCTTTACTATACGGCATTTATATCATAATGTAAAATGTCCTGTTTTTATTATTATCAATAACCAGTTGGAATGATTAAAAGGATAGCCAGGCATAAATACTTGACCTTGGAACGGTTCCATGGTTTATAATAGAAACAAAAAAATTTTACATAAACGGAGGATTTCAGAGATGAGAAAGAATCACAAGATAAAAGCAGCACTCTTTGCAGGACTTGCAGGAACCATGCTGTTTGGAAGCTGCATGACCGCCTATGCAGCCGGAGTGACCAAAGCTAACGGAAAGCTTTACTACTATCAGGCAGACGGTTCCCTGGCCAACGGCCTGATCCACGACACCGCTTCCGACAAATATTACTATGCGCTCTCCGATGGCAGCCTTGTAACAGGCTGGCTCCATCTGGATCAGGATTACTATTATATGAGCGATGATGGTTCCCTGTGGACCGGCTGGAGAACTATCTCCGGCTCTCGCTACTACTTCTATCCGGAATCCGGCAAATGCGCACTGAACGTGGCTATGCCAATCGGAGACAGCTGGTACTTATTCGGAACCGACGGCAAGATGCAGACCGGTTTCCAGAATGTCAATGGAAACACCTACTACTTTGATCCGTCTACCGGTGTCATGTATGCAGGAACCACCCGCACCATCAACGGTATTTCCTACACCTTCAATGCAAACGGAACCTGTACCACCCATGTGGATACCGCAAACTCCTTCACTATTGGCGATGAGGCAAATAATCAGAACAAAAAACCAAACAACCAGACCACGCAGGAAACCAGAACCGAAGGCGGTTCCCGTGTTGTAACTGCCGGTTCCAGCAGATATTAGATTCCGATAGCAAAAAAAGGAACATCAACGGGCATATCCCGATGACGTTCCTTTTTTATCTTTCTTTTTTATACAGTCCGGTATCTGTTTCTGTCACGCACTTTCCTGTGTGTCTGCAGTTGTCTCCTGGCCATCTTGTTCTTTCATTTTGCCGATCAGTTTTTTCAGCCCGAACAGGTAATGATCCAGGATCGCCGAAACTATTTCTTCCAGATTTCCGCCCTGGCAGACCTTTAGAAGCTTCTCATGAATCCGGTACTGAATCCCGGTCACATCATTCCGGTTTACAAACAGATTGTAACCGATCACGATATTCCCATAGCTCAAATCTTCCCAGGCTTTTTTCAGCCGCTGAAACGGCACCAGATCCATAATCTGTTCATGAAAGCGGTTATCCAGCTCAAACACTTCCCGATAAGCGCTGCAGTCCAGCTGCATCATCTGCTCCAGGATCTGCCGCATCCGCATCAGCGTCTCTTCTGGAAAGGGACTTCCATACAGCTTCACCGCCATCATCTCATAATTTGCCCGCATATAGTAAATTTCATAGATATCTTCCGGTCCGATCTGGCGTACCGAACAGCCGGCATTGCGGGCATATTCTATAAGACCTTCCTCTTCCATCTGGCGCAGGGCCTCACGCACCGGTCCGCGGCTGACACCAAATTCCGAAGCCAGCTCCTGTTCTACAATTCTTTCTCCCGGAACAAGCTCCCCCCGCAGGATCTTCATTCTAATCTCGTCCAGCACGTTTTCTCTTAATGTCCGATAATCCAGTCTGCCCATAATTTTCCTTGCTTTCCGCATTTTCCTTTGTGTCTACGCCGTCATATTGTTTGTGTCATTGTACCACAACGCGTTAAACAAGTAAAGTGGAATTCATACGTTTTTCACGTCTGAAATTCCACCTTATCTGCTAAAGCAATATGTTATTTTTCTGCCTGCTCACGCTTTGCGATCTGAGGAAGGATCAGACCCAGAGCCGTCAGGATTACCGGGGTGATGACATTCAACGCAAAGGTAAACGGATTCTTATCATACATACCAAGGAGACAGCTGGCCGCAGTTACAAAGAAGCACCAGCCGCCAAAGAACTTGGCTACTGCCTGGTTCTTTACGAAACGATACTCCGCTGGAATGCGGTCGATCGCTCCCCGCAGGGCAATGTAGGCCACAAACACCCAAAGATAACGCATCGGCATACAGACAGAGTTTAGCTTGGTCAGCTGGCGAAGCACCGCTGCAGCACCCGGAACAAAGGACTGTACCAGGATAATGGCACCGGAAAGGACAACTACCATCTTGATACCATTGCTGTGAACACCATACTGATTGGTTTTCTTCAGTGCGGATGGGATAAACTGCTGGGTATTCTCGTTCTCAAGAAGCATACGGAGCGGTGCGTCGATGCTTAATACGAGAACAGCAAACTGGCTGACCACATTGCACAGTGCGTAAATGATCAGGAATGTATCCCCGACATGATAATACTGTCCAAGCTTCTGGAAGGCCCAGTAGGAACCGTTTGCTGCATAGTTGTTGAAGCTTTCCTCGCTGGCATTGATGACAGCAGGATCAAACATGCGGGACATCGCAAGGGTGCCGAGGATCGCGCAGATAACAACCATTCCGGCCAGGGCGATCATGCCCTTCGGGAAGCCCTTGCTCGGATTCTCAACCTTGTTTACATACGGTGAGATCTTTTCACATCCACCCACGGCAAATACTAGGATAGAGATAGATGTCACATATCCTAAATTAAACTGCGGGATAAGTCCTTTCATGGAAAAGTCCGCATGTGTATACTCCGCAGCCGGGTTGATAGCCGGAGCTGCCAGCATCATGAAGATATAGAGCAGGGACATTACAAAGGTCGTGGTACCTGCCAAGGTAAGCATTTTCTTAAGCGGATTTAAACCTCTGCTGGCTACATAGCAGCCGATGAGGAATACCACGAGGGTTGCGATCTGTACCATATGCGTCGGCAGGGTATCGTATGTCTTGGCATTGCGGAACACCGCCCAGCTTAACGCCTTTAAACCGCCGCTGGATTTACTTGCAATGTAGGTGATGTGGCATGCCCAGTAGGTCCATCCTGCATAGTAGGCAAGCTTTGCATTCGTGGTCTCATGGAGCCAGCCGCTGACACCGCCTCCGGTCTTCTTAAAGGCAGATCCAAGTTCTCCCACCATAAGGGCATACGGAATAAAATACAGTGCAAACATCAAAAGCCAGCTGAAAATAACCTGGACACCGTTGAAATAAACAAATCCGTTTACAATGTTCCCAAAACCCCATACAGTCGAGAATGCCATAAGAGCAAGCGTACCCCATGTAATCTTGTTTTTGTCTGACATGATTCTTCTCCTTTTCATATTTATTCGATTTATTTTATCGTTTTATTTCGGAATTGTAAATAGTTAATTGTCGATTGTTGACAATTTATGTGGGACAATGAAACGTTATCTGTCTTATAAGGATCATATTTTTAGTTTTTACACCAAAAAAGAGCCTGACCATTTCTCCCCTGGGCCAGGCTCTTCTCTTTCTTTTGTTCTGTTTTTTTATCTGTAAATACTCCCTATATTTCCAGACCAGGAGGCTTCCTGCTCTCCTATGACGCCGCGTCCTTCTTTAAAAATCCCAGGATCACACAGCCCACTGCGGAACCGACAGCCACCGCCGCCAGATACATAAGCGGATTGCCGATTGTCGGCAGGACAAACATGCCGCCATGCGGTGCCCTGAGCGTACATCCGAATGCCATGGACAGACCTCCTGCCACTGCTGCACCGATCGCGCAGGACGGAATCACACGAAGCGGATCCTGTGCTGCGAACGGAATGGCACCCTCTGTAATGAAGGAAAGTCCCATAATGTAGTTTACGAGGCCGGACTGGCGTTCTTTCTCAGTAAATTTCTTCTTGAAGAAGGTGGTGCACAGGGCAATTGCGATCGGAGGAACCATACCGCCTGCCATAACAGAGGCCATCACCTCAAAGTTGCCCTCTGCCAGCTGTGCCGTACCAAATACATAGGCTGCCTTGTTGAACGGGCCGCCCATATCGATGGACATCATGCCGCCGAGCAGCATTCCGAGTACAATACGGCTGGTACCGCCCATTCCGTTTAAGAAGGCCGTCAGCGCATCATTGATCATGCCCATATACGGGTTGATAAAGGTGGTCACCACAGCTGCCAGGAAGATACCGATGACCGGATACAGAAGTACCGGCTTGATGCCCTCTAAGGATTTCGGCAGCTTCGAGAACAGCTTTCTTAAGCCGAGCACCAGATAACCGCCTGCAAAGCCTGCAAACAATGCTCCTAAAAATCCGGCGTTCACATCGCCGCCTGCCGGGTTTGCGAACGTGCATCCCATCTTCGCGATCAGGCCTGCCACCAGGCCGACTGCAAGGCCAGGACGGTCTGCGATGCTCATGGCAATGAAACCGGCAAGGATCGGAAGCATCATGCCAAAGGCCTGCTCACCGATGGTCTTTAAGTATGCTGCAAGCGGTGTATTCTTACCAAAATTGGAAGGATCAATCGAATAATCATCAAGCAGGAAGGCCAGCGCGATCAGGATTCCGCCGCCGATCACGAACGGAAGCATATGAGATACGCCATTCATCAGGTGCTTATAAATCGTACGTCCGATGCTGTCCTTTCCCTCATCAGAAGTGCTGCTTTCGCTGCCATCCTCCTGATGGTGGTAAACCGGAACACTTCCGCTTACCGCGCGGTTGATCAGCTCCTCTGCCTTATGAATGCCATCTGCGACCGGGACCTGGATCACAGGTTTTCCGTTGAAACGCGCCATGCCGACATTCTTGTCCGCGGCCACGATGATAGCCTCAGCAGAGTCGATCTCGGCCTTTGTCAGCACGTTCTGGGCACCACCGGATCCGTCAGTCTCCACCTTAATGGAAACTCCAAGCTTCTTTGCCATATTTTCCAGGCTCTCTGCAGCCATATAGGTGTGGGCAATGCCGGTCGGACAGGCGGTAACTGCCAGAACACGATAACCTGCAGCTTTCTTTTTTTCTTCGTTTTCTTTCTTTTCCTCTGCACCAAATTTAGCGGTCTCCGCATCATCAATCACCTTTAAAAAGGCCTCCTTGGATTCCGCCTTTAACAGTCCTTCCATGAAGTCCGGATTCATCAGCAGTGTGGAAAGTCTGGAAAGTGCTTCCAAATGCACATCCGCGCCCTTCGCCGGTGCCGCGATCATAAACAGGATATTTGCCAAAGAACCGTCAAACGCCTCATAATCAACACCTGCCGGCACCACCATAGCTGCCAGTCCAGGCTCCTTTACTGCCTCCACCTTGGCATGCGGAATTGCAATGCCGCCGCCAATGCCGGTACTGCCAAGTGCTTCTCTTGCAAGGATTCCTTCCTTATATCCGGCCTTGTCCTTCAGCCGTCCTCCGGCCGCCATGAGATCTACCAGCTTGTCAATCGCTTCTTCTTTTGTGGATACAGATACATTCAGTCCAATACTTTCCTGCTTCAGCAATTCTGTAATTCGCATCTTTTTCTCCCCCTATTTTTTATTCAGCTGCGTGAACAGTTCCATGATTTTTTCCCGGCTGCCGATTCCATGCGAAAAGGCAGTCGCTCCTCCGCTGGCCGTGCCAAGCTTTAAGGCATAACCATAATCTCCTGTTTTCAGGTATCCTGCCAGAAAACCGGCTACCATGGAATCCCCTGCTCCTACGGAATTTACTACAGTTCCGCGGCAGACACCCTCTCTGTAAACAGCTCCGTCTTCTGTCAGGAGCACTGCCCCGTCCCCGGCCATAGACACCAGAACATTGCGGGCGCCTAATGCCTGCAGCTCTTTTGCACCTTCCAGGACTTCTTCTTTTGTGGAAAGTGTTCTGCCAAGCATTGCCTCCAGCTCATGGTTATTCGGCTTGATCAGAAACGGATGAAGCGGAAGCACCTCCATCAGAAGCGCTTTCTCCGCATCCACCACGATCTGAATGCCGCGGCCCTGAAGACGTTCCATGATCTCCTTGTAAATGCTGCTGCGGATACTGGACGGGATGCTTCCGGAAAGCACCAGAATATCTCCGGCTTTCAGCTCGTTCAGCTGTTCGAACAAAAGCTCCACATTCGTTCCGGTGATGTCCGGCCCCATGCCGTTGATCTCGGTCTCCTCATCTGATTTCATCTTCACGTTGATGCGTGACAGACCATCCTTTACGCGGATAAAGTCAGAATGAAAACCGGCTTTCTGACATCGCCTCACAATCTCCTCTCCGGTAAATCCGGCTACAAACCCAAGAGCTGTACTCTCATAGCCCAGGTTTGCAAGCAGCGCTGAAACATTAATGCCCTTCCCTCCGCAGACCATGGTTTCTTCCTTTGTCCGGTTGATCTGGCCCGGTGCAAAATGATCCACAGCGATCACATAGTCCAGAGCCGGATTAAAGGTTACTGTGTAAATCATATGTCATCTCTCCTTAGTTTTAAGAAAATATATTTCTTATCGTTGAATCAATCATAATATGATTTTTTATTTTCGTCAATAGTGTTTTTCGTGAAACTCATTTTCACGCCAATTTTCAGCATTTAACACAAAAAGATGGTCTCCATATACAGGAATACCATCTTTCTTTTGTGTAATATATCTATGCTATTCTTTCCGTTTTTCCATCTGTTTATCCGCAGAAATTGCTTTTTCATGCCGGCGCACATGACCGGCTGCCGTCGGCATGCCTGCCATCAGGAGAAGATACAGAATTTCCATGACTGCCGTAGCCGCAACACGGGAAAACCAGAACTCCTCGGTAAAGAGCTTTTCCCGGGTGGCCGTGATGATGCGGTAGTCTGCCATCTGAGCCAGCGGAGACTCCGGGTTGTTGGTGATCAGAATGACCGCAGCACCATTTTCTTTCGCGCCTTGCGCAAGAATCTGCAGACGGTTGGAGGTACCAGAGTTGGAAATGATAAGCACCACATCCTCCGGCCCCAGATTAAACGCATAAGCCGTCTGTGCTTCCCAGATTGTTTCTGCCACTGCCGTAATTCCAAGCTGGCTGAATTTGAACGCTCCGTCCAGCGCCACCGGGAGCGTGTTACCCACCGCTGCCAGCTGTACAAGCCGTGCATGCTCCAGCTTTTGTAAAATTGCTTCCAGATTGTCTGTGTCCATCATCCGGACTGTTTCGGTCAGTTCCGCCACCTTATTCGCCAGAATGTTCTTTAACGACTGGTCCAGATCATGACGGTCAATCTCATTGGTGACCTCCTGTTCCCGGTGTGCCTCCTCCAGAAGTTCCCGGGTCAGCGCCAGTTTTAGATCCTGGAATCCCTTAAACCCACAGCGGCGGCAGAACCGGGACACCGTAGCGTCGCTGGTCTGGCTGGCCCTGGCCAGCTCTCCCACCGTCATTCCGGCTGCCTCTGCCTTATGCTCGATCAGAAAATCTGCAATCTTCTTCTCTGCCTCAAAAAAGCTGTCATAAGCCGAACAGATCACAGAGGTTGCATTTCGTGCTTCATTCATTCCATCCACTTCCAATTTCATGTAAATTTGTTTCTTATCTAATACTATAACACAGGCCGTAGAAAAAAGGAACGAAAAATAACGCAGAAAACCTGCCGAAAAAAATCGGCAGGCTTTCTTAAGAAGGGATATGAACACGAAGACTCGAATTATTTGATCTTATCGATGGTCTCTAACAGGTAATCGGTAAACTCTGCTGCGCTTGCGCCATCCACATCGGTGGTAACCACCTTCTTACGCTCGGTAATGGTGCAGATATCCAGAGCCTTGTCCAGGACTGCCTTGCGGTCAGCATAACCGATGTGAGCCATCAGCATGCCAGCTGCACGGATCAGGGAACACGGATCTGCGTAATCGCCTCTGCCATGGTTAATCAGGAACGGAGCAGTTCCATGGATTGCCTCAAACATAGCATACTTGTTGCCCAGGTTGGAGGAAGAAGCGGTTCCCAGACCTCCCTGATGCTCTGCAGCTACATCGGTTACGATATCGCCATACAGATTCGGCAGAACTACAACCTCAATGCCCTTGTTGAACTCCGGATCCAGCATCTTTGCACACATTGCATCAACCAGGCGCTCCTGGATCTCGATTTCCGGATATTCCTCACCAACCTTGCGGACAGCCTTGATAAAGTTGCCGTCAGCCAGCTTTACAATGTTTGCCTTGGTTACGATGGTCACATTCTTCTTGCCGTTCTTTCTTGCAAATTCGAAGGCAGCTCTTGCAATGCGCTCGCTTCCCTGTTTGGTCTGTACCTTAAAGTCAACCGCCAGGTCATCATTGACCTGAATGCCCTTGTTGCCCCAGATGTACTCACCCTCAATGTTCTCACGGAAGAAGGTCCAGTCAATGTTCTTGTCCGGAATCTTAATCGGACGGACTGCTGCGAACAGCTCGAGGCCACGGCGCAGCAGGCTGTTTGCGGATACCAGGTTCGGCCACGGCTCGCCGGCACGCGGGGTAACCATAGGTCCTTTGATGAGGACGTTGCATTTTTTGATTTCTTCGAATACATCATCCGGAAGGCTCTGCAGCTTTGCGGCACGGTTCTCAATGGTCATGCCCTCAATCTCGCGGATCTCAATACGGCCGCTTGCGATTTCCGGTGCCAGCAGATCATTTAATACGCGAAGTGCCTGCTTCATGATGATCGGACCAATGCCATCGCCCGGGAGTACACCAATCACGATCTTCTTAAGCTTATCGAAGTCGGTCACCTCGTTATCTGCTTTCATACGCTCAATGCGCTCAAACTCGGACTGGATCAGCTCCCCGAATTTTTCCTGTGCAGCTTTTACGTTCTCTACATTCTTCTCCATGATTTTCCCTCCATGAATGCTCGTTGTTTGTTATGGCTTTATCTTAACATGGAGTTATTCATAGGTAAAATACATAAATCAGCATATCTCATATAGGAATTTTGCATGATGTGTGGTAAACTAAACTACAGAAATATACAAACTATAGCATGACCATACACTGCTGTCGCACCATATGCCAGCCATATCATCCCAGAATATCCGGAGGTTTCTCCATGACACAAAACGAACTGCTCTATATGCTTACCATTGCAGAACACAGAACTATCACAAGAGCTGCACAGGAGCTCTTTATCTCCCAGCCATCTCTCAGCGAATCTTTAAATAAAGTCGAGCAGGAATTTGACACCCGGATCTTTTCGCGTACCCAGGAAGGCCTGGTTCCTACTGCATTCGGAGAGCATTATCTGAAAACTGCAAGAAATATCCTGGACCGATACAGGAAGCTGGAAACCGATCTGGAGGAATACCGCCAGCTGCGTAAGGGAAGCCTGACTTTTGGCATTCCATTCAATCTTGGCGCCTATCTTCTGCCCAGGATCCTTCCTGCTTTCCAGCAGATTTATCCGGACATTACCGTACAGTTTAAAGAAAACAACTCCACGGAACTGGACAAACTGATGCTGTCCGGAAAACTCGATTTTTCTGTCATGCACTACGAAACACCCAATGAAGCCATCCACTATGATCTGTTAGCCGAAGATGACTTCTATCTGGTCATGCCGCTTACGCTTGCCCATAAATACCAATTTCCAGACTACCGCACTTTAAGCATCTACGATCTGAAAGCGTTGGAACAAGAACCTTTCCTCATGGTAGCAAGCAGACAAAAGCTGCGGCAGGTAGCAGACTCGATTCTGTCCCAGCTCTCCATCAAACCCAATATCCGCTATACCACAAAAAATATGGAAACAGCCAAACGCCTGGCTGCTGCCGGTATGGGGATCACCTTTCTCCCGCATTCTTATTTGAATCTTTTTTCCGGTGTTGAAAACCTCGCCTGCTATCCACTGGATCCGTCATTAAACGCATCCTGGAAGCTGGTCATCGGCTACCCAGACGGACGCCCGCTTTCCCGGTGTGCAAAAGAATTTATCCGTTTTCTAAAAGAAAAAATCCAGCCAGACGAAGTGTAATACTTCGCCGATTGGATTTTTTTACAGATATCGGCTTTTCAATCATTTGATGAACTGCTGCCACCATCTATTTTTGCTATATCATCCTATTTTTCTTTTAACTCATCATACATGGAAAGAATCTCTCCCGCCGCCTGAAGGTACAATTCTCCCTCCTGCGTCGGCCGCAGCCCCTCTGGAGTCCGCTTAAAAAGGATAATATCCATATCTTCCTCCACACGGTGCACCGCACGACTTAAGGAAGAAGGATTCTTCCGAAGCAGAACCGCTGCTTTTTGGATACTTCCTGCCTCCGCGATGCATTTCATATAGCGAAGTTCTTTCTCATTCATACACTTTTCCCCAATTCGATCCTGCACTCCAAACAAGATTTCTTTGCACACTAGTTATCCGATCTGGAAAAAGCATTCTTCATCTGACTGCTCAATTCAAACAGAACCTTATCCAGGGTATCTGCCGTCTTTTTCTTTAACATCTGTGCGATCTCACGGTTTGCATCTTCCCGCAGGATCCGGCGTTCTTGTGCATCCTCAGTCTGCTCCAGGAGCTCATCATATTTATGCAGAATTGCATACGCATCCGACTGAACCGCCAGCTGGTAACGCTCCACATGGACAATGGATTTTCCGTAGGAAGCATCGGTCATGGCTGCGATCAGGCGGCTGTTCCAGTAAAAGTTATCAGTAGAAACTTCTTTGGTCGTATTGGCAAGATACTCCGGTGTCTCCGAAACACGTGCATAAAACGGCACCAGTACATTGAATGCGTTTGAGGCAAAGGCCAGCCACTGGATTACAGCCGCATCCTCCGGCTGATCCGGGCGCATCTGGATCACAGCCACAAAGTCATTTCGATTAATGCCAACCGCACGGTATTTGCCGCGCTCCGAAAGATCTCCGCTATGGACATACGGATCATACCGTGTGCCCTGATAATGGGTGGAAAGCACGTATTTAACATCCTCCACAGTCAGCTTTTTCTCCGGCACCAGGCTCCATGGGATATCATCCGACTCTGGGCCATACTCGGCATCTACCCCATCCCAGGTAAAGGTATGTGGATTCAGGCAGCGCTCAATGTACCATGCGCGCGGCGTATTATAAACATGATCGGAATCCGTATGGCTTCCAAATGCATCGCGCGGGCAAAAGATACTTTCCTCATCTAGTCTCAGGTCCAGATGATTTTTTGCAATAAATTCTCTCAAATCCGCAGAGCAAAGATGTTCCTTTTTCGCACCAAACGCATCTTCCAGATCAAATTCATCCATACCAAACTGATTCGGCATCACCACATACCGATCATCCGGAACTTTCTTTGCGATCCAGTGATGCCCTCCAATGGTCTCCAGCCACCAGATCTCATCCTGATCCTGGAATGCAATGCCATTCTTCTCATAGGTTCCGTAGGTCTCCAGAAGACTTCCCAGGCGAAGCACACCTTCCCTAGCACTGTTGATGTAAGGAAGCACCAGATATACAATATCTTCCTCACCGATGCCGCCCGGCACTTCCTCTTTCCCGTCCTCCGCAGGCTGGTATTCCACCAGAGGATCTGCGCCAAGCACCCGGGGATTGGACGTGATGGTCTCAGTGGCAGTCATAGCCACGTTCTTTTCATTTACGCCGCTGGCCGCCCAGATCCCCTTTCCCTTCACCGCGTTCGGCACTGCCGTAAACTGGTACGGATGATCCGGAAGTTCCACTTCCACATGGGACAATACTGAGCAATAGCTACGCTTCTGGTCCTCCGGATGGATCACCACAAATTTTTTCGGGGTGAAATGACCGGATCCGGAATCATCGTTCCGGGCGATCATGGTGGATCCGTCATAAGATGCATGTTTTCCTACAAGAATCGTTGTACAAGCCATGTTTGTATCCTCCTGATGTCAATTTTTCTATGTAACAATCTTACCGCAGGATACAGAAAAAAACAATGAAAAGACCCGGATAAATCATTTCTGACTTACCAGGGTCCATCGTTAAATTTAATTTTCTGATTTCATTGCAGCAAGCGCATGTAAAATCATGTATTCCGCCTGCTCATATTCCCCTTTTCTCTGCACCGTAAATCCGTGATTGCTGTGGAAAAATCTTCTTGCATAAACCGGAACTCCTTCCTTTAAAAGGCGTCCCGCAAATACCTCTGTTTCATCACAGAACACATCATTATCACAATAGATTAAAACTGTAGGAGGCATTTTCTGAATCTGCGCATCCGTTGCAAATGCAGGGCTGCAGTATACCTCATGGACATCTTCTGGATTCACATACATCTTATTATAAAAATCAGACTTCCATGCCGGAATGCGTGAGTTACTGTCCCCATTACGCTTTTCGATCGCAGGAGTTGCCATATCCAGACCAGGATAATCCAGAATCTGTAAAGACGGAACGAATGCTCCTTTGTCAATCGCCATCAAAACACTAGCAAGCGTCAAGTTTCCACCGGCACTGTGTCCTCCCATAGCAATCCAATTCCGGTCAATATGCAGTTCTTCTGCATGTTCCGCAAAATACTGAAGCACCTCATAACATGCATAAACCTGACCAGGATAACGCATCGCTGGAGACGGAATATAATCAATGTCTGCTATGATACATCCGCTTCTGCTTCCAAAGTTTCTGCAGAACACGATATCCTGATCTCTCCGTCCTTTGATAAACCCACCGCCGTGGACATTAATAAACAGCGCACTTTTCTTTGTTTCCGGCTGATCCTGATACATATGTACCAGAGTCTTTCCGACCGAAGTTTCAATTTCCATATTCCATTCTTTTCTTACATGAAACTGGTTCAATGCTTCCTGACCGAGCGTTTTCCCCGCACCAGAATTGATGATTTCTTCCGCTAGCTTCTGTTCTTCCTGCGATACGTTTAATTCTTTCCATATCTGACTCATTGTTACCCTCCACCTTTCTGCAACTCCAATACCTGATTTTCTTCTGTTTTACAGGAAGAATGAGAAGAAAAATGATGCAATGATCAGCACGATTCCACCGCCTACACGGCTGGAAAGCTGTGCGTAGCTGATCAGATCCAGTCTGTGTGCTGCACCGAGTACTGCGATATCGCCTGATCCACCGCGGTTTGCCATGCAAAGACCGGCTGTAACTGCTGCATCAATCGGATAAAATCCAACCAGTTTGCCAACCAGGGCACTGCCAAGGATGGCTCCTAATACGACTACAAATGCAATCAGCAGATTGGCCGGACTGCAGGCAGATGCCAGCTCTGCCAGGTCAAAATCCACACCCATGCTAACCATGCACATCAGACCAACAACCGATACCATAAAGCCCTGCATATTTTTGGCAGCTGCACGGATATTCGCTGGTACAATGCCAAGTGATGCTAAAATTACCACAAAGATAATGCTGTACGCAAATGTATGGATCTGTGCACCAAGAACAGTCGGAAGAAGCACCTTACTGAATAAACGGCCAACCGCATAAATCGTACCACATAAAAGCAATGCCCCTGTATAATCGACCCGGTCATTTTCTGTTAACGACAGAATTTTTATTTTCTTCCCAGCTGCTTCTTCAGATACCGCAGCTGTCCGCCGCAGGAAATCACCTCTAGCTCACTGTCAGAAAGCTCCAGACGCGCCTTGAATGTCACACCCTTTGTATTGTTGCGCACTTCCACCTCTTTCGTCTGCATCTGCTCTAACAGTCCGTTGATTTCCAGTTCGTCTCCCTGCTCGATCTTGTCGTAATCTGCCGGATCCTCAAAGATCATCGGGATAATGCCATGATTGATCAAGTTGCCCTTGTGGATACGCGCAATGCTCTTTGCGATCACGGCACGTACGCCTAAGTACATCGGGTTGATGGCTGCGTGTTCGCGGGAAGATCCCTGACCATAGTTCTCGCCGCCGATGATGATGCTCTGTCCCATCTCTTTTGCCCTTGCCGCAAACTCTGGATCATAGCGGTGATAACAGTACTGGCTCATAAGCGGGATGTTGGAACGCATGCTGGAGAACTCGGCGCTGGCCGGGGTAATATCATCGGTTGTGATGTTATCCACGGTCTTTAAGCTGACCGGAACACATAGATGCTCAGTTGGCTGCTCCGGGACCGGAAGAAATTTGATGTTCGGCCCTTTTACCACTTCAACTTTCTTTGCCTCTTCCTCCGGAAGCGGTTTGATGATCATGGAATCATCGACCGGATAGACTTCCGGCTCATGAATCTCTGCCAGTTTTGCGACATCTTCGCCCAGAATATCTTCTGCGGTTGCAAAGGTTCCAAGAATGGCAGTTGCTGCCGCACTCTCCGGACTTACCAGATAAATCTCCGCAGTCGGGTTACCGGCGCGTCCCTTGAAGTTCCGGTTGGAGGTTCGCACAGCCACGCCCTTGGTAGCCGGTGACTGGCCGATTGCACAGCACGGGCCGCAGGCGGTCTCCAGGATCCGCACACCGGCATCGATCAGCATCTCCAGATATCCGTCACGCAGCAGCTGCTTATAAACCTGTTTGGAAGAAACCGCGCAAGTGCAGCTCACATCCTCATTGACATGTCTGCCCTGTAATACCAGCGCAACTTTCGCGATATCGGAATAACTTGCATTCGTACAGCTTCCGATGAATACCTGCTGTACTTTTTTCTTCTCCGCATCCTTTAACGGCATCACATTATCTGGCTGATGCGGGCAAGCGATCAGCGGTTCCAGCTCATCCAGGTTGAGCTCCATCTCGCCATCGTATTCGGCATCTGCATCCGGAATCATCTCCACATACTGGTCTTCCCGGCCCTGTGCCCTCATAAATTTGCGCACCTGCTCATCTGCCGGGAAAATGGAAGTGGTCGCGCCCATCTCCGCGCCCATGTTCGTGATAGTCGCACGCTCTGCAACCTCCAAACCTGCAGCACCCTCTCCTACATACTCAAATACTTTTCCAAGGCCGCCCTTGATGCCAACCCGGCGAAGCATCTCCAAGATAATCTCCTTGGCGTTGCAGCCCGGTTTTAAGTGGCCTTTTAAATTAACCTTGATGATCTGCGGCATTTTCAGACGCATCGGAACACCGGTCATTGCCGTTGCCACGTCCATACCACCCACGCCGATGCACAGCATGCCGATGGAACCACCGTGCGGTGTATGGCTGTCACCACCCATGCTCAGCTTGCCCGGAACACCAAATCTCGCTACATGTACCGCATGGCAGATTCCGTTGCCCGGTCTGGAAACATGCACACCATAACGCTTTGCCACAGACTGCAGATAAATGTGGTCATCCGGCGTCTTGTTATCCAGATATAACAGGTTGTGGTCCAGATAGCTCACGCTGGTCTCCACCTGCGTCCGGTCCAGACCAATGGCCTCAAACGCCAGATACGTCATCACCGCATTGATGTCATGTGTCAAAGTCTGATCCACCTTTACATAGATCTCATCGCCCGGATTCATGGCAGACGGCTTTGCCAGATGACTCTCCAGGATTTTTCTTGTCAGATTCTTTCCCATGAAAAAAGTACCCTCCTTAAATGACTCTGGTTACTGTTCATACAACCGCAAACAGTAACTGATTCTCAACTTCTGAGTTCATTATAAGTGGGTACTGATTATAAGTAAAATTTCATTTTGCAAATGAAGCCCATAGCTTTTTCTTATGAGCCTGCATGGTCTCCCGTGCGATGTCCAGAAGTGCCTGTTCCACTTCCCCGATATAGCAGCCTTCCCGGTACAATACCATGACCGGCCACTGAACCGGTGTAACGGAAAGATGATAAACCTCCGCCTCCATGCCACCTTCCATCAGTTCCAGTGTAATCTCCGGAATGATTGCCACGCCAAGCCCCTGGGCAGCCAGACGGTAGGACAGCATATTGCTATGCGATTCAAAAAAGATATTCGGTTTTTTCTCTGCATGCGCGTACAGGACATCCACGCTGGAACGCAACGCATGGCCCTTTTTTAACGTGATGAGCGGCAATTTTGCCACCTCACGCCAGTTCACCACCTTCCTTTCCCGGTCCAGAAAGCAGTTTTCGGAAAGATAGCCTTGCGCAGCCACTAAAACCAGTTCTTCCTGCACAATTTCCACCTGCACCACGTCTTTGATCGGATTCCAGTACGGAAGAAACACAAAATCCACATTACCTGCTTTCAAGTCCGCGATCAGCTGGTTTCCTGGACCCGTAGAAACCTCTACATCAATGCCTGGATAACGGTCCTTTAACGGTTTTAAAATGAGCGGCAGCATATACACGATCCGTTCACTCGGAAACCCGATCCGCAGACGACCTGTCATATGATGGGTGATATCCCGAAGTTCCCGGTTCATCTCATCCATCTGTCCCAGGATCACGTTCGCGCGTTTTACATACTGTTCCCCTGCATAGATCAGCTTCAGCGGATTCGTAGAGCGGTCAAACAGCTTCACTCCCAGATCCTCCTCTACCTTACTGATGTAATTGCTGAGTGCCGGCTGGCTGATGAAAAGCTTCGCCGCCGCTTTCGTAAAGCTTCCGCATTCCGCCACCTGGTTTACGTAGGTGAATTGTCTCAGTTCCATGGAAATCCTCCATTTTTCTTAAAAAATCTTTCTTGTCCTTCTGTTGCCATTGTACCTGTTGTCTGCGATCCTGTCATGCATTTTCTCCATCTCCCGCTCATTTTTTCATAAATCATTTCCACACGCTGTTTTTCTTCGAACGCAAAACGGAGCTGCCTGTTCAGACAGCCCCATTTTGTTCTTACACTTACATAAGGAGTTTTATAGTAGCAGATAAGCCGTAAAACGGTGGGAATCTTATCTGTTTCTATTGAAGTTGATCAGGCAGCCAGCCTTTACGATACTGCGCTCATTCTCGGTCATCGGCTGGATGTAGAGATGAATCTCTTCTGCCTTGCCGTTCTTGATGACATATGCCGGAATATCGGTTAAGTCGCCCTCTAATGCAGTGCGCACATTCGGAACATAGATGTAATCATCTACATCGAACATGGTCGGCTCGCCCTTTAAATGGAACGGAAGCATACCCCAGTTCATGCAGTTGGAACGATAACGCTTGGTTGCGTATTCCTGGGTGATGTTTGCAAGAGCGCCCAGGACTCTCTGACAGGAAGCAGCCTGCTCACGGGCAGAACCATCACCAGGCTTATTTGCGTAGATGGTGGAACCAATCTCAACATCTTCCGCTTTTACCTGTTCCTGACCCGGAATGGTATTGACAACCTTCATTACCTCAGCGATCTCAGCGTTTACAGTACCTGCAAGACGTTCCTGCTCCATAGCCTGAACTGCCTTCGCACGGCCAACATACTCCGGATCACGTCTGGACAGGGTAAACTCAGCCAGTCCTAACGGATTAGAGCGGAAGGAAGAAGTCTCACCGGACGGAATCAGCTCATCGGTGGTGGTTACTTCGTCCAGGATCTTGGAGGAAACCTTTAAAAGGATATTCTCAGAAAGTGCCTCCATCTCTGGCCAGTCTTTGATGTTCGGACCAAAGCGCAGCTCAGAATCTTCCTCTGCCTTGTTGTAACCGTTGTATACTCTTGCTTTGTAAGCGCGATCCTCGTAATTGTACTCCGGAATATCGCCCCAGCAGTCCATAGTCTCTGCTGAAGTCAGCTTACCGCCATTTGCTGCGGTTGCAGCGATGGAGCGTGCATCCATAAGAGCCACTGCGGACATCTGTCCGTTACCCGGCTTGGAACCTTCGCGGTTCGGGAAGTTTCTGGTGGTATGACGGATGGAAAGTGCATTGTTTGCCGGAGTATCGCCAGCGCCGAAGCACGGTCCGCAGAAAGCAGATCGGATGATTGCGCCTGCATCCATCAGGTCTGCTAACAGACCCTTGCGGTCCAAATCAGTGTAAACCGGCTGGGAAGACGGATATACGGACAGGTAGAACTCGCCATCTCCGATATTTTTGCCCTTTAATGCATGGGCAGCCTCTACCACGTTGGTGTAGTTGCCGCCTGCACAGCCTGCGATGATACCCTGCTGTACCTGAAGTTTACCATCTTTGGTAATTTTGTCAAGTAAGGTAAAGTGTGCTCTTCCCTCTGCAATCTGGTCAGCTGCCTTCTCGGTCTCGCGCAGAATGTCTTCGAGATTCTCATACAGGTAATCAATCTCAAAAGCATTAGACGGATGGAACGGCAGTGCGATCATCGGCTTGATGGTGCTTAAGTCGATCTCTACGCAGCCATCGTAATAAGCAACTGCTTCCGGATTCAGCTCCTTGAATTCATCACCGCGGTGATGCTTCTCCAGGAATGCCCTGGTATCATCGTCCGTTCTCCAGATGGAAGACAGGCAAGTGGTCTCGGTGGTCATAACATCCACGCCATTACGGTAGTCAGTAGTCATGGAAGAAACGCCTGGTCCGACGAACTCCATTACTTTATTCTTTACATAGCCATTCTTGTAAACAGCTCCGCAGATAGCCAGTGCGATATCGTGCGGTCCAACGAACGGCTGCGGTTTTCCGGTCAGATAAATAGCGATAACTCCCGGGTAAGCAACATCGTAAGTCTGCTTTAACAGCTGCTTGGACAGCTCACCGCCGCCCTCACCAATGGCCATGGTACCCAGTGCACCGTAACGGGTATGGGAGTCAGAGCCCAGGATCATCTTGCCGCCGCCTGCAAAGCACTCACGCATGTACTGATGGCATACTGCTACGTGCGGCGGAACGAAAAGACCGCCATACTTCTTTGCCGCAGAAAGGCCAAAATAATGATCATCATCATTGATGGTTCCGCCAACTGCACATAAAGAGTTATGGCAGCAGGTTAAAACGTAAGGAAGCGGGAACTTCTCCATTCCTGATGCCCGGGCAGTCTGGATAATACCAACAAAGGTGATATCATGAGACACCATCGCGTCAAATTTGATCTGCAGCTTATCCATGTTATCGGACTGGTTGTGCGCTTTCATGATACCATAAGCAATGGTACCTTTCTTAGCCTCCTCTTTTGCAACCGCTTTTCCGGTCATCTGCTCAACCTTTGCAACCTCTGCCTCCGGAACCAGGGTCTCACCGTTTACGAGATAAACTCCGCCATCGTGTAACTTAACCATACGAACTCTCCTCCTGTGACTGTGTGGTTTATTGTGTCAAAGCCTTTTGATTCCGAATCCATTCTGATTCGTTTCCGGCTTTATTTCCTTTGATGGCTTAATTATGCATCTTTTTTCAGTATTTGTAAAATACTATATATGATATAAAAGTCATAGGTATTTTCTATAGCATTGATTGGCCTGATTGCAGGTTTTCTGTTATCTGAATGCCTGGCCTGTGCTTCTGGTCTGTCAATCCAGTTTCGATCTGCCTAATGATTCTCCAGCCAGCACTTCAGGTCACGCATCTTCATAAGCGCATCCCGCCTTCCAATGTCATACACCTGCTGCAGTTTCTCCGGGCTGCGCTCCAGCCGTCCGATCTTAAGCGGCTCATCCGGACGCAGCACAAAAATCTCACCCATTTTCTCCAGCTCTTCAATCTGCCGCAAACTCTCATTATAGCGCTCATGCCTGTGAGACAGCGCCTCCACAAAGGCCGGATACTTTCGATAGCGGATTTTCGCCATAGCCAGCTGCTCCGGTTCCTTCTGGTATCCCTTCGGCCGGGTCAGGATCACCACATTCTTTGTGAATCCCATCTCTCTGAACTTCATCAGAGGAATGCTGTCCGTGCAGCCGCCATCCAACAGCTTCATCCCTTCTGTCTTCACCAGTCTGGAAACGTATGGAAGGGAGGCCGATGCCCGGATCACATCAATCTGCTTTTTCATATCTGTAATGCGGATATACTCCGGCTTTCCAGTCTCCACATTGCTGCAGACTGCATAAAACTCCGTTTTAGAACGATTGAAGGCATCGTAATCATAAAGATCCAGCTTCTCCGGCAGATCGTGATAGCAAAACTGCACCTCCGCAATGTCTCCGGTCCGGACCAGATTACGCATGCTGATAAACCGGTTATCCCGGATATATTTCTTATAATAACGGATGTTCCGGCCTCTTTGCCCGGACACAAAACTGGAACCATGGATAGCTCCGGCCGAAACTCCGATCACTCCGTCAAAGGAAAGTCCCTGATCCAGAAAAACATCCAGAATACCGTCAGTATACATCCCACGCATCCCGCCGCCCTCTAATACCAGGCCGGTTTTTACGGTGTTTTCAGTAATGTCTGCACCATTGATGCTGCCTGTGCCTTTGATGCTGCCTGTGTCATTCATGCTGCTCATAGATTCTCACTCCATTCTTTTGCCGCGGCCATGCGGGCCTCATACTGACTGTAGAAGTCCCGGCTGGTGTCATAGGGAAGCAGATAAAACCGCTGCAAAATATACATGCTGACGGATTTTGCGAGATCAGGGGATGGTGTTTCGTTTGCGCCATCTGCGCTTGCTTTCGCCGCAGTTTTTCCATCCAACTCTGCGCCGATACGAATCCGCAGCTGTTTCAAAAACGCATGCCAGTCCGCAATATAGGCATCATACCGCTCCATATCCGGCGTATCCATCCACTTGCGGATCTTCACCTTGCTGCGATTTGGTTTTTCGCATTCATGAATCTGCAGAATGTAGCGAAATCCGTCCTCTTCATAATACCGCCCCAAAGGGAACAGCCTGCAGATGCCTGGACGATACGGATGAATACTGCATCGCCCGGCGTCATTCAAAAAGGTACACTGTTCCGAATCCCCCGCCAGCTTCAGATTTGGCAGGATGATTCCGTCCACCACATTCAGTTCCAGATGCCCTGCTAAAAGCTCCTGCAGCGAAACGCCTAAACCACCCGTCAGCCGCCAGACATCATAGGGATCCAGCACAATCGTGTTTCCCATTCCACGGCAACAGGACGAACAACCCGCACAGTCATTGCAGCCCAACTTCGCCATATCATTCAACCCATATAATTTGCCGTCTGAAATCTCCTCCAGACTTACATTTCTAAGCACTCCAAGTTTCCTCCCGATTTTGATTTTCTGCTGCCAATGCTTTCCATTGACTCATTTCATAATATCCGGTCTGCTGCGCCAAAGCTTCACACAGCAAATCCCACTCCGCTTTATCTTGTGCCGCTAATTGTTCTCATCCAGTAATTCCCAATAACGCTCAACCAGAATTCCTTTGTATTCATCCAAATGACTCTGATTTCCCCGTATCAGTGCAGTCAGGACACGCACAGCTTCCTGCACCGCCGCCTCCAGACTCTCTCCGTTTAATAGTTTTCCAGTCATAACTGTAGAAAAAATATCTCCGCTTCCGGCAACCCGGACAGGAAGAAAGGTAAACGGCACACGGAAATACTGTCCGCTTTTGTGGTCATACCCGCAAACCAGATGTTCATCCGTTTCAGAATCCTGCGCGCTGGTAATGACCACCGATTTCCCGGATAACTTGTGCAGCCCGTCAACCAGTTCCCGCAGTTCTGCCGCTGAGGCTCGTTCCCTGCCCGGGCAGATTCCCGTCAGAAAGCCAGCCTCGGTCATATTCGGAACCATCACATCCGAGTAGCTGACCAGCTTTCTCATGGCCGCAACCCGCTCCATGCCGATTCCGTTATAAAGCTTTCCGCCATCTGCCATGATCGGATCTACCATGACAAGACGGCCATTGTCCACATTCTGTATCTCATCCATTCTCGGCTTCCTGCTTCGAATATAATCTCCGATCAGTTCCACCTGCTCCTCCGAAAGTACAAATCCAGTACAGATGCAGTCCGGATCAAAGCCAAGCTCATCCCACACTTTTATCGTATCCCGCATGTAGTCCGTCATGTCCTGAATCCGGAACTTTCCGAAATCCAGCGTATTGGAAACCACCGCAGTGGGAACCTGATAAGGAAAATGCCCCATACGCGAAAACAGCGGCACCATGGCGGCCAGAGCTACCTTACCATAACCCGGAAGGTCGTTAAAAAGAACAATTCGTTTTCCCATTTAAATATTTTCCTCTCTGCGGATCTTTTCAAGAAACCCGCTACATCCAGCCATAACATCAGCAAACGTTGCATCAAAATCCCCCGTATACCAAGGATCTGCCACATCACGCCCACTGCCTGAAAATGTCAACAGTTTAAAAATCTTCTGTTCTTTATCCACCCCACCTGCAATCCGGGTCATGTTCCGTATATTTGCTGTGTCCATGCCGATGAGATAATCATAATACCGGTAATCCTCCGCCGTCATCTGACGCGCATGATGCGGGATCAGCGGAATATGCTCCCGACGCAGCTTATCCACAGTGCCGTAATGCGGCGGATTACCGATTTCCTCACGGCTGGTTGCCGCGGAATTGATTTCAAAATGGGATGCCAGGCCAGCCTGAGTGACCAGGTAGGTGAACACGCTCTCGGCCATTGTGGAACGGCAGATATTGCCGTGACAGACAAATAGTACTTTTATCATTAGTTTAAACTCCTTGAAAACGCTTTCCTTTTATTTTTCTAAAACTCAAAGCAAATCACTTAATGGTCTCCAACTCTCATGAGACATATCCTCGTGATACTTTGTATTATTGATAAATAAATCCTCGTTAATATCTCTTACAAAACCAAAATTAAGTTTATACTTCTCAGCGTACTGTTTGAAAGCAATAAATTTATTACTAACCTGAGCATCCAAATTTTTGCTATGCCCAGCTACTTCCCCACCCTTTGTTTCTATCAGCCACACCTGACCATCAATTGTCTTGACTATATAGTCTGGATAAAATAACCACTGTTTTGAAAATCCATCCAAATAAACAGTACAGAATTTATAGTATTTCTTATGGCCTCTAATAAATTTTGATGGAGATGAAATCTGTCAGCAATCTGCATAGCATCGGGCAATATTTCTTTTATGGCCACTGAATAAGCACTTGCCCGGTCTCGTGTTACCGTTTTTACATGTTTATTTTTACTTAACCATTCTTTTAATGTTTTACCATCACGTCCATCTAAAATTGCCACTGGTTGATGTGTTGTTTCATCTACAATAATTGTCCCATAAGTGTGCCGTTTCTTAAATGCAAAATCATCCACTCCAATAATGCTTCCACATGGAACTTCCGGTTGTGTTACATATCGTTTGGTTAACAATCGGATAATGCTGTCACCACTGGTTTTCAGGTTCATAGAACGACAGATACGAGCACTACCTTCACAGCTTGTTTCCAATGCCAAAGTGCATATAAAATCTTCACAACGCTCTGTCATACGGCTGTAATAATTCAAAAATCCATCAACATTCTCAACAAAAGTTGTAACATCACAGGAAGAATTGTCGCACTGATACTCGTAAACATTTACGATTAAATACGTGGTTCTACCCAAAATCGGAAGATCTTGAAGTTTTCGTTTATAAGTACCATGTTTATGTTCTGAAATCACTCCACACTTGGGACATGTACAGTTTTTTGATTGCACAGAAACATAGATATAAATTTCTTTTTCGTTTTGAATTACTTCTGTGATGCTTATTTCCACAGGGTAAAATTTTTGTAAATCAAGAGCATCTTTCATTTGTTTCAGCTCCTTCCATAATGACAAAATTTCCAAGATAATTCTATCATTTTGGCACTTTTATTTCAATTCTATTTACGGATAATTGCGGAAGAGCCTCGCCACACCGGACTGGCGGCTCTGCCGCACCGTAATATTCACTTTTCGCATGATTTCTCTCATAATTCATTTAAAATTCACAACCAAAGTCATTGAAAAAAGCCTTTACCTTTTCTTTTCCATACTTTTTTTCAACTTCTGGTGTGATATAAATCGTTAATTTTTCTAACGACCTTGTCAATCCTACATATAATCTATTTTTAAAGATAGTTTCCTCTGTCTTTGTTCCTAATAAATAAGCAGCCAAATCAGTTGTCAATATCAGTAGACAATTATTTCCTTCTTGACCTTTAATACTATCAATCGAATTAACATAGACCACTTCTTTTTCATTCTCATTTCTTTCGTCAGGAATTAGATTAATAATTCTTCCATATGCCATTTTATCTTTTAATGGTTCCATCTTAAAAGTTCGATTCATAGCTTCCTGCTTGTCTTTACAACACATATAATTATGTAAAAGCTTTTCGCCCCAATAATAAGACGCTCTCATACATGCCAATTCAGTTATATTTGGATGATTATTTTGCATCACTATAGAAATTTCTTCACAAAGAGCTTCTCTAATATCTTTACTCTTTTCCCGTGTATGCGTTTCATATATACTCTGCCTCTGCGAAACAAATTTAAGATCAAAATTCTCTTCGAGCAACAATTCTGCAATATTTTTATCTGATGCAAAGCATATAACAACTGAACCATTATCTTTTTCAGAATACTGTTTTTCTGCATCTGCAACAATGATATTGGAGATTGCTAAATGGTTTTGTGGGCACCTATGGCAGAGCGTAAAATACTCTACTGCATCCGGATAGGTTGCAGCAAGTTTTCTCAAACACTTATGCCCCTTTAAATCTTGTTTTGGATCTCCCATTAACAAAATTCTAATCCCTAATTTATGCAATGACTCAATAATGTCAAGCATATCACCATCAATATCTTGAGCTTCATCAATGCAAATCGCACCACAATACGACTTAAAATTACTTTTTATAATATTTCTTTTTTCCTTGATTTCTTTTGTATCTTTTGATTTCTTTACTACAACCCACTTAGCTCTTTCTGGAATAACCGTTTGATGCAATACATTTTTATCTTCCAATCTACCAATCGCACCGTTTCTGTATGCAGGTACTCCTGGCAGCTCTGCAACGGAAATTCTTTCATACTGTTTTCCAAACAACAGATAATAATATGGCCTTACAAATTCTTGAAACAAAAAAGAGTGTATTGTACTCACTACAATGTTATCCGGTATACGACCATAATGCTCTTGCAATTTTCCACTTATACATTTAACTGCATTGTTTGTAAATGTGATACAAAATATCTTTTTATGATCTTCTATCTCTGAACGAAATTGGATTATTGTATTAGCCATAGCAGTTGTTTTACCCGCACCTGCACCTGCAATACCTATTCTCATGACTACTCACCCTCCACCATAACTGAAGTTTTCTTCATAAAATCGAGGACATCTTTTATATGCTTTGGCATTTCCAAATCCGGTAAGTCTCCACATTCTATATCTTTACAAATAGTCAACATGTCTGATGCTTTCGCATTTTGCCATGCTTTTTGCATTTCTTCGGAACTCATATCCTTCCAACCTAATGTTTCACCATACTTATCTTTGAGAATAGTATAGTTGTCACCTGTCTTTACGATTTCCGGTTCGAGCGTTTTTTCGTCTGTTGTTCTAACGCAAATAGCTTTCCCATCGTCGTATTTATCATGATCCTTTTTTGCTTTGTCTTGATAATCATAGTCCCGAATGATACCAAGCTTATTGCTTGTACCAGAATTTACTTTCTTCCATATTTCAATAATTTTAGTATATCCTTTATGAAAAGAAATCAACTCGATATCACTTAATTCATTCTTCGAATCCAAATAGGAACGGATCAACATTTCTTCCGAAATACCCTCAAACAAGATGCATTTTTTCGAAAAGAATAATTTAAATAAATCAAAATTTGGATTTTTGGTTAAATAATCCCTTTCCTCTTCTTCAAGCTCCTGCAATAAGGAAAATGCATTACCTTCATGTACAATAACCACATTTTTCAAATCCATTTTGTTAATGAGTTCTGTACTATGAGTAGAATAAAACAATTGTGCAGATTTATTTTTTGAAGCAAAAACCTTCAAAAAACTCGACATTAATCTTATGTTATTTATGCACAAATGAGCTTCCGGCTCTTCAATAGTAAGAATATTTAGTGCCACATCATTCTTCTTTCCCATCAGTGAATTTATCAATACTAATAACAATATAAGGTTCCTGTATCCCAATCCCTGTAATGTAAGTTCGGCATCTGAATAACCCAATCGAATACTATTTAATATCGTTTGCATCGGCGGCATATTAGGTAATATGCTAATATGCTCAAAGAATTCTTTTGCATCCTCAAGTTCTGATTCCTCTTGCCAGTTTATCACATGATCCATTTTACTTACAGTTTTAAGTTCTTCAAAGAAATGGTTATACTCTTTTTCAACTTTTAACTTATCATCATTAGACAATCCCATCTGCAAAACTTTTACAAGCGACTTTGAACCAAGGCGTTCCTTTGTCCTTGAAAATTCATCCCTTTCTGCTTCAAGCGCAGTATATTTATATAATTTTAAGGTATCATACGCAACACTTCCCTTATCCGGTACTGTTATGGAATAAGCATAAAATTCCGTCGGAAGCAAATTCATTTTTACTTTCTTAATAGAAAATTCATCTACCGTTTCTTGCATCAAGACATGCTTTACCAGCTTAAATATTTCCTCTGCTTTTGATGGTTTGTACTCATATCGCAGTCCATACATAAGTTCTCCATTTTCTACTGAATAACTCAAATCTTTTACAAAATAATTTTCTGTAACATCTGCCTTCAATTGTACTTCAACCCTAACAACTGGCATTTCTTTGATAAAATCGGAACATTTTATAGTCCCATCAACGATACTTTTCTGATTTTCAATTATGTAATGATAATATTTTTCCTTCGCAGTATCATTTATATCTATCCAAGATAGACTCTTTCCCGAAAAACTTGATTCATCTGTTAGGAAGGGCAAAGTTACTGCTCGTAACAGATTACTTTTTCCACTATTGTTTTCACCTACCAAAACAACAGTCTCTCCCAGACAAATATCTATATCTTTCAAATTTCTATAATTTTTTATGATTAATCGTGAAATTTTCATAGGCTCCTCCTGAATCAACTTACTTATTCCAGAATATTATATCATAAAAAATGGCGAAGTGCTTATCGTAACACTCCGCCGAAAGCCTAACCGATTTGAGCAAAAATGCTTGGTTAGGTCTGCTTTACTATTTTATGCAGTTCTGCTGCATTTATACACTTAAATGTGCTTTCCAATCCGCTGGAAGATTCATTGCTGTAAGACTGACTACACCAATATTATTTTGAATCAGCTTATCAAAAGCATCTACAAATACTGTCCACTCCACATCGGATGAACGCAGATACTTCATCGCCAGTAGGATTTGATACAAACCATTATGTACCGGCGGTGGTGTGACTTTATCTACATCGAGAATTTCTGGTGTGGTATGTATGGTTCGATTATAAATTCTGGAATTATGAGCACACATATTACGCAATACAGAAACACCCTGTATCCATGAAGCAAGCATTTTCTGTGATGGATTTACCAAATTTTCTTTTTTCGATTTATATTGGTAATTAGCCGCTAATATAGAATACGAACTTCCAGTACCTGTTTTCAAATTCTTAATTATCTTCGATAGCGTACCAAATGAAAGAACTTCAACAGCTGCCCATACAGGCACCTCTCCATCATGATTGTCGAAATTATGTTTGATAAACACATCATTAGAGCGAGCAATTTCTGACGCTACAGTGGACATATTCTGCCAATACAGTTTTTTCTCTTTAAAAATCGATGAATCCTGCAAAACAAGTGGTTCTCTGTGTATAAGCAACGCTTCCACTAATCGTACTCTCAAAGCCACCTCGATCTTAGAAATCATTGAAAAAGTTAAAACAGACAATTCCTGATCAAATTGATACAACTTTAAAATATCTTCAAACTTTGTTCCCGAAATATACTTCTTTGTAGCATTATCATATAATTGAAATGAGTATCCACGCAAACGATAAAACCCAACTGACTTTAATGCCTTTTCTACATCCTCACGAGAAGTAATTACCATTCCTGCATCAATATATGATTGTACCTGCTGTGCTATTGTTAATATTTGTTTTGGATATTGATACATAAAACACCCCATAAATAAAAAGTCCCACCGGGTTGCGCATGAAAATCAGAGGCGTGGTGGGTTCTGTTATTATCATTATACAACTTTTATTGCGACTGTCAAGATTCCTTTTTCAAAAAAGAATACAGGCTCCCACTATTTCTTGCAGTACATAATCAATTCCGTTCTTCGTAATTCTTTCTTTCATCATATTTTGACCTCTTTCACAACGTATTTATCATAGCTTGACTTCATCTGTCGTAAAAGTGTCGTAAATTCAAGTCAGATTTTGAAAAATTTCTTGATTTTCAAAGGTTTTCAGCACTATTTTCGTCACTTGCCGTGGCAAATAAAAAGCACTTTTATCATAATCTCTATATTCCTCCATAAGTCTCGAAAACACTGATATTACAGGCTTTTTCCGGCTTTCAGTTTTTCTTCAATTTTTCAACTGTTTGTTAGTCATATTTCTTCTCCGTATTGAGGTATTCTTAAATCAGTATTTCCCATTTTCCATATCTCTTTCCGTCAACTCTACGGATATAATCCTTTTTCTGCAAGGACTCCATAATTCGTTTTACGGTGCTAAGAGATCTTCCTATCTCTGCAGCAAGCTCTTTTTGCTTAATGGACGGATTCTTGTAAATCAATCTCAAAACGGCCAGTTCTTCTAAAGTGCATTCCAAAGTGTCAATTTGAGACTTTGGAACTTTAGGGATGACACTTTGGGAATTATCATGCACACAGTCTATGTGCATATATCTGTTTTTCAGCTCATATTCCGTTCCCAAAATTAAATTGCTGAAGAACATTTCCAAGAACTTTGTTGTAGCATGAATACCATTTTGCAGATCGTTATAATTAGCTCTTACCAAAGCGTTGCGGAAATACCAAGAGTTTTTCTCAAAAGCATCGCTTTTTACTTTGAACCCGAAGGTCTTCATGTATTTGATCATAAAAACAGCCGTTGCTCTGGTGTTTCCTTCACAGAACGGATGAATCTGCCAAATATCCGAAGCAAACCAAACCATCCACCGCTTGCAAGCCGATTGCAGTCTGCCATGCTTCACTCTTTTCAATTTGACCAGGTTCACCCTGTTTGATATATTCTTCCAGTTCAAATTGCCAGTTCTTTTCTTCCGACATAGCTGCACCCCGTTTCCTGCTTAATATACAATCCTAAAATAATCCAAATACGCTTTATACTTATCCTGTGCAGTCAGGCAGGTATCTGTCAGATAGCCTTTTTCGTTGTCCCATTCCTTTAGTCCACGATAATAGAACATCTTCAGATCGTCCTCAATGATGAACGGAACGATATTGTATTTCAGGCACTCCTTAAACATAATCAATCTGCCCACACGGCCGTTGCCATCCTGGAACGGATGGATCCGCTCAAACTTCACATGAAAGTCCAGAATATCTTCAAAGGTCTTTTCTTCTTTGGAGTTATATTCTGTCAGCAAGGCCTTCATTTTATCGGCAACTTCTTCCGGAAGGGCTGTATCCCTGCCGCCGACTTCATTCGGGAATTTCTTATACTCGCCAACAGCAAACCAATCTTTTCTGGAATCACTGGTGCCGTTCTTCAAAAACAAGTGAAGTTCTTTGATGAACTTCTCCGTTAGAGCTGCTTTTGCATGATCAATAATCATATCAATGCAGCGGAAGTGATTTGCTGTTTCAATCACATCATCCACATTCAGCACTTCTTTTTCTACGCCGATGGTGTTGGTTTCAAAAATATATCTGGTTTGATCGTGGGTCAGGCGGCTTCCTTCCATATGGTTAGAATTGTATGTCAAATCAATCTGCGTTTTATGGTAGATCCCACCGGAATATTTACTTACCTTCTGCTCTTTCAGAATATCCAACAGAGTAATTGGTCCTTCTTTTCTTTTGTTGGTACGCTCCGGTTTTTCTGCGTTTTTCGGAATGTTCCATGTCTTGCCGGTAAGAAACGCACCGTTCACACGCCCCTGGGCGCAGTAATTTCTAACACTGCGCTCGGATACATCCCACTTTTTCGCTATCTCAGTAACTGAAAGATATCGCATCTATGATCCTCCGCCATAAAATCTATCAAAAAACTACGTTAATCTATTACATAGTATACCATGTAATCGGCAATAATATCAATGGCATTCAACTGAATTACCTAACTTTTTGCCGATACAGGAAATACTGCTTCCGGATATAGAAAGCCGGACTCCATCGAAAATGAAGTCCGGCAAGGTAAGTCCAGAGTCTGGTAATTAGCCTGTAACTGTTGCACAAATTCTCGGTCTGGATAAATCTCTGCGAATTTTGCCATATACTTCAAATTGCGAACAGAGATACTTTATGACGGTATTTGATACTCTGGTACGGCAACCGGCAGTAGGACAAACAAGAAATTATCTGAAAATATCTTACTGCTGAACGCCTATTGTGCTAAAAAGGCAAACAAAAAGCACCAACAGATTTTACTCTGCTGATGCTCTTTCTTCCTTATAAAATGTGCGGTTTAAGTATCTCCATAATGGAATCTGCAACCAATGATATAAACATTGGCATCATCTATTCTATATACCAATCTGTCTTTATCATTTATGCGGCGGCTCCAAAATCCGGCTAAATCACCTCTTAACGGCTCCGGCTTTCCTATGCCCTCATTACCATTACGGCAAATATCTTCTATGAGCTGATTAATCTTTTTCAGTGTTTTCCTGTCCTCAGTCTGCCAATAAACATAATCTGCCCATCCATTATCAGTAAAAACTTTATTCATCGTCTACCTCAATCAGATCATGCTTTGCAAACTGTCCACGTTCCAACTGTGCTTTGGATTCCATCAGCCAGTCATAATTAGCCTTAGTCCCAAGGATATGCGCATTTTCCATCAGATTATTGTAGCTTTCCTCTGACAGAATTACCACGTTTCTATTATTCTTTCTGGTGACAATCATAGTTTCATAATCATCCGTTACCTGATCCATATAATTTTTCATGTTGTCCCGAAGATTTGAATAATTAACCGCTAACATCATATCACCTCATTTCGTACAATATTCTGTACTCTTATTATAACGTACAATATTCTGTACGTCAATATAGTGTATGCAATCCGAAGTGAAATATTACTGGATCGAGTAGGAGGCGGCTTTCGCCGCCGACCTCTCACACCACCGGACATGCGGTTCCGCATCCGGCGGTTCAGTTAACTTGACACTTTTACAAAGTATGCTTCCGCAGAAAGCAGCCTAAACCGTGCAAGCCGTGCATTTGACATTGCATAGCATACTGTCTCCGTTCTACAAATTCGCGCGTATCCATGTGACCATGCCGCTCTCGTTGCATTTCTTGGTTCAACACCTAATTTTACCAAATTCTTGTATTTATTTTGCGGTGTTTTCCAGTGTTTCCATATACACATTCGGAATCTGTATCGAAGTATCGTATCTATCTTTCTGGTTACTGTAAGAATTGAGCCAATTTTAAAATATCGCCATTGGGAATAGATTGCCGAGCCAAGCAATTTAATGTCCGTGACCTCGTCAATGATACGATTTAGCGCATCACAACTGCTTGCTGCATCGCCATATTTTTCTGAAAAGGCATGGCCGCAATCCATCTGGAATCCCAATGCCTGACAATCATCGGCAAAGTAATGGTCAACCAGCTCTATGTAGCTGATTTTCTGATCTCTAAATTTCTCAATCCACTTTGTGGCGAATAAGTGTACTTGCTCTAAAAACTCCATTGCGGCCTCCTTCCGAATCGGGTTAAAACTCCTCCCAAGTCCGACCGTTCAGATCATTTGCGATTACATCGGTGTTAGGCATTGTTTTATATCCGAACATATCAGCAAGATTGAAGAATTTGCTTTTTTGAATCGGGTTTTTACTGCTTTTTCTAAAGTCCATCGGGTAGAACTTTTCAACGATGAAATATCTATGGCTAATCGTCTGAAGATTATAGCCATAATAATCTGCACGACGGATTGCCTCGTTGATGCGTTCAATCTCATCTGCGGTAGGTTCGGCTCCGCTTTCGGCACGATAAGTCATGCTGCCGTTATTTTCAACTGCGATGATGGTCTTTTTCAGCTTACCAATGGCACGGATACTCTTGTCTTTATACAAGCCGATATATCCATGTTCTGAGAAGTTGCGGGATTCCTGGTCATAGAACAAATCCAAATCCATATTGTCCTGAAAAGTTGTACCGGCTACGATTGCTCTCATCCATTTATAGCCATCTGGTATCAGCTTTTCATCAAAGCAATACTTCTTGAAATCGTCTAAAACGGCAATGATTTCCGTATCTCTGTCGTCAACAATATCCTCCATAGCGTCCACAAGCTGCTCGAATGTCAAATTGACGTGCTTGATCGGATGGATAAGCCGGGTTGCATTTTCGCTATTATACTTTCTCAGTTCAACTGCCAGTTCATCGAACAGTTGCGGCTTCATCGGCTTGGGGTCGAGGGTGAGCAAAACCTTTATATCCTCAGCACCGAACTGCTCCAGATGATTCACAAGCTGCTGCTTATAAAACTGATTGTAGAGCTTTGTTTCCACCACTATTTTGAAGCTCTTTTGGCTGATAACCGCATCCGGAACACTATCGTCACCAACAACCTGCAAATCAAAGGTGATCTCCGGGCTTTCGTCCTCTCCAAGAATAAGACTATTCAGCATAGAAAAGAACTTATCAGCGTTATAGTTATACAAACGAGAGAGCATCAGCATGGTGTTTGAAGTATCCACATTCTCTTTGGAGTGGTATCTCTGAAAATAATGTATCTGCATATCGCACCTCCTAAAACCCATCTGCCGTTTCGTTTGCGTTACCGGGTCAGTTGATAACTCAATTCCAGCAAATGGTTATTTTATATTCGCTTACACCAATCGGCTTTGAAATATCCTTGAGGGAATATTCTGCAACCATATTGTTTTTGACCTTATCCATCAAAGCAATATTATGATACCAGGTAATTTGTGCAAGCACCTCTTGCACAATTTTTCTATCAGAAAAACAGGCGGAAAACTTTGCCATATACTTCAGGTTTCGGACGGAATACCCCTATCTCTCTGGAATAGCTATCTGAATATCATAAGAAAGATTATCAATAAATTTATTTCCCCATGTTTTGTATTCGTTAATAAGCGTTCCAATATCATAATATAGGAGTAGCAAATCCGAATTTGGTGTGTGCTTTATAAATTTTTTCCGATCCACTCAAG
>ULSV01016644.1_pt1 | contig 72487 bp, 85 predicted proteins | sample 1956991 | NCBI WGS metagenome assembly ULSV01 (sample SAMEA4835717, study PRJEB28245) | human gut metagenome | biome: gut microbiome; material: fecal sample | place: Denmark | collected 2008 | reverse complement strand
ACAGGGCGGAACAACTGGCGTATGACGAACATATCAATGCCGTGATGATTCAGAATGATGTGCTGAGTACGGCGGCGGATGAAGGAAGAGAGGAAGGCAGACAGGAAGGTTTGGCGGAGGGCAGGCAGGAAGGTTTGGCAGAAGGCAGACAAAAAGGGCTGGCAGAAGGCAGACAAGAAGAGAAAATAGAGAATGCCCGAACGATGAAATCCCTGAATATCCCCTCCGAGGTCATCCACCAAGTGACGGGGCTGCCTATCAAAGACATAGAAGAATTATAAAAGCAAGATACTATTTATTTTTCGTCCCGCCTGATTTTCGTGTTGAAAAGCAGGCGGGACGTTTTTTTTGTGTCGGCACAGTGCCGACACACCCCCTTTATCTTTGCCCCTGTAATCGCGAAAACAAGCGCGGTTGCGGGGGTATTCTATTGTATGCCTTCAATCTCAAAAAAAGTAACACATTATGGAAACATTTGTAACCATCATCGAGCAACGCGGCCTCCAAAGCCGCCAGTATCAGGACAATCAAGGGCAGCCGCGCACCTTCCACTCGCGCGGATTCGTGCTCAGCACAGGCATCGACGAGTTTTATGCCGAAATGACGGGCGACCAGGCTCTGCAATGCCCCGAGTACGACAAGAGTTCATTGCATTGCTTTCAGGGCAATATCCGCCAACGCCGCTTCACCGACAAGAACGGGACGGAGAGGTTCGAGAACCAAATCTACATCACGAAGCTGGTGTAAAATCAGCTACAGGCTACGAGTGCCTTTCCGTGCAGAAACGAACTAAAGTGATTAAATAGTACTATCCTAATTCTCCTCCTCCTGGGAGGAGGAGTACCCGTAGGGGGGAGGTGGTAGGTAAAATAATAAATACTTATGAATCGCAAAATTAAGGATTTCTTTTCTCACCTACCACCCCGCCCTTCGGGCACCCCTCCTCCAACTGGAGGAGGGGAATTGAGATAGTTTATTTAATTCATAACCCCTATAAAAAACAGAACAAAAATGGAAATTAGATTGCAGATTTCAGACGGCGCATATCAGCGCATGATGGCTCATGGTGGCCGCGTACAAGGCACCATCGGGCTGGTGAACCCCCAAGAGGGAAACTTCAATGAGCACATGCGCCGCGCCGCGACGGCCTCGACCGAATACATCCGTCTGGCTCACGGCCGGGCCAGCGTCGACGAGAAAAAAGCGCGACTCACGCTCACCATCGACCTTGACGAGGCAAACATCCTGCCCGCCAAAGTGATGAAGGAAGAGGCCGGAAGAGCGGCGAACTTTGTGGAGGATTTTCGGGAATGCTTCGGATGGTAAGGGGGGGTGACTCGTCTCCTGAATTAATATTTAATAATTAAAGAAAAGAACCGATGTTTGGAATATCAAATAGCGTAAAAAGTAGGGAGGTGCGTGAGTGCACCCCCGACTTGTTCCGCCGGGTGGTGCGGAGCGAACGGGTGGCGCGTATCTGTGCCGAAATAGAAGATGCACTGGAAAAAGTGCGTCGGGGTGAAATGTCGAAAGAAGATTTCGAGGTTTCCAAAGCGGAGTTGAAGAAACAACTCCCCATCTTTACGCCCCACGCCACCTTCAGGAACGGACGACGCCTGAACGCCGAAGCCATACCCAGCGGACTGAGCATGTACGACATAGACCACATTGACAATCCGCGCGGATTGTTTGAAGAACGCATAGCGGCACACGTCACGGAGTGGGGCGTGGTGCTGGCACACGTCACGCCCAGCACCGAAGGGTTGCGCCTGTTTTTCGTGATGCCCGAAGGGGCTTCGTTGGCGGAAGCGCAGAAGTGGATGTCCGGGCAATTGGGCGACAAGGAGTATGACCAGAGCGTGAAGGATTATGCCCGTAGCTCGTTTGCCGTGCCGGAATATTATATTCTGTATATGGACGAGGAGGGGTTGTTCAAGAAGAGGGAATCAGCCATGAGGGAAGCAGTTACCAGCTACCAGCTACAAGCTACGAGTGCTATGCAGGCTGATAGCGCAGCACTTGTAGCTGGTAGCTCGTCACTCGTAGCTGATTCACTCGTAGCTGATAACTTCAAAGGCATCCCTTATGCGGACATCATCTCCGAGTGGTTCCGCCTCTCGGGTGGCGAACCGGTGCAGGGCGAGCGTAACGATAAACTCCACCGTTTGGCGTCTCATCTGCGCTACATTGCCGACAATGACGAAGTGCTGATGCTCAGCACGATGCCCCGCTACGGATTGTCGGAAGAAGAGATGCGGGGGCTGATTCATTCTGCCTGCACCGCCAAGTTCTACTCCATGCCGAAGGTGATGCAAGAGGCGGTGAGGAGGGCGTTACAAGCTATGAGCTACAAGCTACAAGCCATGAGTGGGGCAGCTACGGGCTACAAGCTACCAGCTACGAGTACTATGCAGGGTGATAGCGCAGCACTCGTAGCTGATAGCTCGTCGCTCGTAGCTGATTCACTCGTAGCCGCTTCCCTCCCTCCGGCTCTCCCCAAGCGCCTGCCCGCCCTCGTCAAACTCCTCCTGAGCCGCACCCCCGACCTCTATCGCCCTGCCGTGGCGCACGCCGTCTTTCCCGCGCTTGCCGCCCATCTGTGGAGGGTACGCTTCCGCTACATCGACAATGTGGAGCACGAAGCCACCCTGATGAACGTGCTCATGGCAGGCACCGGCGCGGGCAAGGATTGCATCTCCGAACCCATCAACCGCATCATGGCCGACGTGCGCCGCCGCGACGAAGACAACCTGCAACGCGAGCGCGAGTGGAAGAACGAGGTGAACTCAAAAGGTGCCAACAAGGATAAGCGTGCGCGTCCCGAAGGGCTGGTCATCCAAGAGATTGACGCCGACATGACCAACCCCGCTTTCGTGATGCGCACCGCCGAGGCGGACGGCCACTTCCTCTACACAAAGCTGAACGAAATAGACCAGTTCGATGCTTTGCGCGGTTCGGGCCACGGCGGACAACAATTTCAAATCATGTGCCTTGCCTTCGACCCCGGAAACCGCTATGGACAAACCCGCGTAGGGGCGATGAGCGTGACCGAGAAAGTAACCATCCGCTTCAACTGGAACGCCACCACCACCATCCAGAAGGGGAAGCGCTACTTCTCGCACGTGCTGACCGACGGCCCTATCTCGCGCATCAACTTCTGTACCATTCCCGAACGTGAGATTGGAGCCGAGATGCCCGTCTATGGTTCATACGATGCCAATTTCAACGAGGAACTTCGTCCCTACATCGAGAACCTGACGCGTGCCACGGGGCTGGTGGATTGTCCGCAAGCCTATAAATTGGCGGTGAAGTTGAAGGAAGAGAATGCGGAGTTTGCCCGTCTCTCGCAAAGCCGGGTGTACGAAAATCTGAGTTTCCGTGCCAACGTCATCGCTTACCTCAAGGCGTGCGTGCTCTACGTGGCGAATGGTTACCGGTGGGACAAGACGATGGAGGAATTCGTTCGCTGGAGCCTCCAGTACGACCTGTGGTGTAAGATGGAATTCTTCGGCTCGGCCATCGAGGAGGCGCAGACGATGGGGGCGGAGACGGGGCGTCGCACACCGGGACGCCGGAGTTTGTTGGAATTGCTTCCTGAGGAGTTCACCCTGGCCGATGCCGTGCGCGTGCGCCAAGCCGAGGGTATGAATGCAGAAGGCACGGGGGCGATGCTACGCCAATGGGTGCACCGCCGTTACGTGACAATTGTGACAAATGACAAATACAAGAGAATTAAAAATGAAAGAATGGAAAAAAATTAATTCAATTCAAATTAAAATCAATTTAAATCAAGCTTATGGAACTGACATTGACACGCATCGCCAAGCGTAAGACTTATACAATAGGTCATTTGGCCATAGATGATAACCCCTTTTGTGACACTCTGGAACCTACGTGGCGCGATATCGGGTGGGGGCGGAAAGGCCGGAAGGTGGCCGGTCGCACCGCCATCCCCGAGGGGCGTTATCCGGTAGTCGTCACGTTTTCGCCGAAATTCCAGAAGTGGCTTCCGCTACTCATTCACGTGCCCCTGTTCACGGGCATTCGCATCCATGCGGGCAACACGGCGAACGATACCGAAGGTTGCATCCTCGTGGGGCAGAATCTCAAACCGGGCATGGTGCTCAACTCAAATATCTGGACGCACCGGCTCGTGAAGGCCATCACGGAGGCACGAGGAAGGGATGAGGCGATATGGATAAACGTGAGGTGATAAAACTTCTTTCAACCTATCATATAATAAACAAAAGTGTATTCTTTTGCATATTATATGATAGGTTGACGCGTGTGGCGAAGAGTGCAATGTTTTCTTTTGTTTCGCATTTTGCACATCTAAAATATTATTTCCCGATGCAGAAAGTGATATATACAAAAATCGATCATTTAATATCTTGATATTTAATGTGTTGTAAATCGATAAATATCTCCAAAGGGACAAACTGGGGACAAAAATACTGCAATAAAAAGATAAGAAAAACAAATATCTCTCTCTTTTGTCCCTCCGATCTGAATGCATAAATTTAGTTTTGTCCCTTGAGCATTCGAACGAATTAGAGAACGCAAAGATACGAAAAAATAGGTTTAGTCTAATTTTTGTATATCTTATCAAGTTCTAAACTAAACTGCTTCCAAATACAATTATTGGTGAAAAGAGAAATACAGTCTTTTTCTTTTCACCGGTCTCCTTTTTCATAGTCCCCTCGTCTTAGACTTCTGTTTTACGTTGTTTGTCCCTGATCATTATTCTTCATTGACTTTCTGGCTGCCTGATGAGAATTGTGTCGCGAAGGTATATGTCATGTCATTCTTATATGCAAGGTCATAGCCTGACGGTTTCCTACCAAATCTCCACCTCTGCAAACAGAGGTCGTATTTGCTATGTAAACCTTGCATAAAGAGTCATGACACCTTATTGGGCGACATAATTTTAATCAAGCCCGAAAGTAGTGAATACTACATGAGGGATAAAAAAGAAAATCATGACAACAGAAAACAGCAATCGTATGTATGAATCGGAAGAAGCAACTGAAATTATCGGTGCGCATTGCACTTTGCTCGTGCCATATAAAGGATGTACAGAGGGAACAGTCGTGGGCGATTACGGCAATAAAATAGTCGTTCGTCTCAGCAATGGTAAAGAGATAGCAGCGTATCTTGATGAAGTGATAATCTATTAATTAAGAATTAAGTTATGGGACATATAGCATTCAAATTTGTCAAGTGGGATGTTCCTGAATTGGCGACACTCAAAGACAGCAAGGTTTACAGGTTACGGGAGTGTATTAATAATGGCGGCAAACTGACTCGTGCAGACAAAAATTGGATTACGGCTCAAGTGCGAGAATGTAGTTATTTTTCGAAAGGTATCGCATTAGGGGGATATTGTTTCGATTTCTCGGATGTTCTCAAGCGATATTTTGTCAAGCAGTACGGCAGCGTCGCCGAATATTACGCAATAGACAAAACCTCCTTGCGTACCATGCTTTATGGCCGTATTCAAGATATTGTTGAAGTTAATTAGCAAATACCATGAAAGTTACCATAGAACATAGCTTTTGCCAATACTGTGACGAGGCAACAGAACTTTATTTCAGAATCATCAACACAATTTTATTTTCAATTGATGAAGCAGACCTGCGTGGAAGTATGGAACGCCTGAAGTCGGAAACAGCTCTTGACGACTATTTTGTTTTCGGTTATGGGGCACATCATATGTGGGTCTGTCAAAGACGCCTCAGTGACCCGACCAGAATTTTCGAGAACCGGGTAATCATGACTGAATTTTGATAACGAGTGAATAAGCTGAAATAGACAACTGACTATTTCAGCTACTCGCCATATCCTTTTATATCATTCTATCTTTCTTGGCTGCGCCATATCCTTTTGTAAACATCGGTCATTCGTGAAAAGCGGACTTCCGCTTTATTTGCAAGGCTGTTTTTTTCTTTTCACCCTCTGTTCTTCCGATCTATTCCGACGGGAGCAAGACTGCCATCCCGATAGTCACTATGCCTTTTTGTCGCAACTTCGTATATCCCCCTCCGTATCATGCTGTATCTTGGCTGTCGAGGTTGTTCTTATTGCGGCTCCGAATTGCGGCGAACTGTCATAGGTTTCAGTCTCGCCATTCTTGGGACTTACAGCCCAACCGTACTACATTGTGTCTGCGGATGGATTAGCCCTTTCATTTGACAGAACCCTACGCTGCTGTCCTCTGCTCTTTTTCGGAATGGCTTTATGGGCGAAGTCGTCATCATTTTTTCGTTGCAAAGATAGTATGCAGCCGGAAGCGACTTTGAGAAGTCTTGACCAATGGCATACCACACCAATCTTCCTTTATCCGGCCTTACGGTTTTGCCGGTGGCTAAAAATAAAGAGTATTGATGCGTTATCCTTGGTGCATCCCTTTTCTGCACCTACTTTTTGAGGCAGCGTAAAAATTGATTAATAACTTCTAAAAGCAATTCATTATGAAAAAGATTGAAAACAATTTCGCAGTTTCCGGATTCTTAGGAAAAGATGCAGAAATCCGTCGATTCGCCAACGCCAGTGTCGCACGTTTTTCTTTGGCAGTAAGCCGCTTGGAGAATAACGGCGAGGACTCAAACCGCGTATCCGCTTTTATGAACTTCGAAGCCTGGCGCAAGAATGAGAACACCGGATCATTCGACATACTGACCAAGGGCACGATGCTTACCGTAGAGGGGTATTTCAAACCCGAAGAATGGATCGACAAAGACGGTGTGAAACACAACCGTATCGTGATGGTGGCAGTCAAGTTCTATCCGACCGTCGAGAAAGAAGAAGCTCCAAAAGAGCCGGCGAAGAAAAGCAAGAAAAAAGGCAAGAGATAACCTCTTGCCTTACATGAACAAAAGCGGCGTAAGAGCCGCTTTTGTTTTACTCATTGCGATTATATTGCATCGCTTATTTATTCTCTTTTACTTCATCCAAGAATGCTTTAGCCGGTTTGAATGCAGGGACATTGTGGGCTGGAATCTTGATTGTCGTGTTCTTTGAAATATTGCGTGCCGTTTTTTCTGCCCGATGCTTTATGATAAAGCTGCCGAAGCCGCGTAAGAAAACATCATTCCCGGCAATCAGGGACTCTTTCACATTATCCATGAATGCTTCCACAACAGTCATTACGACCCCTTTCTCTATTCCGCTCTGTCGTGAGATCTGAGCGACGATTTCTGCTTTTGTCATACTGTTTAATATAATGATGGTTTGCAAAATTAATAAATATCGGTCTATTTGTCATGCCTGAAGCTGCTTCGGCTGAATCCACCGAAAATTCCTTTCAAGATTTTTCCTACAACGTAGAATACCAGCAATATGATTATGATTTCTCCCATATTCGTTGCAATTAAATGTTTATACCCACATAAAGATACGAAAAAATAGCGGATGTGGCAAGCGTATTACGTTAATTCTCAAACCATTTAGAGCAGAATCTTGATTATTCCTCTTCCGGTTTCCGTTTGCCGCGTATCCCGCTTGTTCTGCCGCGATTTAGTTCTACGTTGCGTTTATTGAGTATGCGGAATACCGAACTCCTGCTTTTAAATCCGCTCATAGTCCAAATGTCATCAATAGAATAACCATTATTATACATATCTACAATGGAGTTTTCACGCTCGGTCTTTGACATGGATTTTATTCCTTTTGCCGGTACTTTGATGTTTTGTTGCAGGTGCATGACGTGAGCCGACGACTGACGCAAAGCCGCTGTTTCTTCAGGCAAAGCTCCGAACATTTCCAAGACCTCGGTAACGGTGGTGTCCGGAAACAGCAATCCGCGAGAATCTATCTTGTCATGAATGGATATGATGCGTACCACCTTGATCCGGCATAGCTCGATGAATGTCGCAAGCTCACGCAAGCCGCGCACGGCATTGCTGAACTTCGATACAACAATCTCATCACCTCTTTCAAGACTTGCCATGAGCTGTTTCCATTGCGGACGCAGCTTCTCGTGTTCAACCGATTCCTCTATTACCCGTACACAATTGAACTGTTGCATCCATTCCCTGTCTGCGTCAATCGTGTCATAGTAATTCGCCTTAAATATGTAACCGACTTTTGCCATATAAATATATCTTTTTTTATCGCTGCACAAAGATAATAGTTTGATTTGATATAGAATCATACTTGTATCAAAATCTTTTAATAATCATATTCTGAATTTGCTCTTTCTTGCATTTGTTTTCATTGAAAATTATACTCTTGGATATGAAGAATAAAGTTAGTCAAAATATGATTCTATCGTGCCGTTCATTGGTATTTAATTTATAGATTTGCGATTTTTTAATATGAAAATAGAATATGAAAAATGGAAAAATTATACTCTCTACGGGCAGTTTGCATTCATGTAATGGCTGCCATTCCCAGTGCCATTTTATTGTGTACATCATGTAGTGACGGAGATGGCAAACCTATGGTTCACGTCAATAATTCTCCTGCCGGTACATACCGGGACTATCTGTACGATATACGCAGACTGGAGAACCTGCCTGTTGATACATTGGCAGAGCGTCTCAAGCAATGGCAGGCTGTAAGAGATTCGGTTTTCTTACGTCTCGAACATGACACGCTTGCCATGCTTCATCAAAACGCCGTAGAGGATTGCCGGAGATTACATGACTCGATTCGTATGGAATTTTCGCGGCTGGCTTTATCGAGACCGCGCACTTACAAAGATATGCTGGCTGTCAAAGAGCGTGTATCGCTGTATGCTGCCGACAAGGAATTGCATTCTGCGGCTGACGCAATCCGTCCGTTTTTCGTTTCATTGGACTGTAATCCGCCATACCGAGGCAGCAAGCAACAGGTTATGAAAGCATATCGCACACTGCTTGCCGAAACGATTTGCGATGACATCCGCTGCCTCGCTGATCTCACCGCATATATTAAAAAGGAAGATGCCGCTTTTCGAGCCTTTCTCTTACATCTGCATCATTTGGACGGCGAAGAACTGGCAGATATCACACGCGATACCAAGCGATGTTGCTCACTGGTGTTCCTTGCCGCCGAAAGGAACGATATTACCTATCGGGAGGCTATGATATACTTGGCTATGCGTACCAACCGCAGGCTGATACTGAATGCCCGGACTTGTATTGACGACATTCGCGACAATAAGGTCAGGACACCGACACAAGCGCAAGCCTATATCTGGATGATTCTCCAGCCTTATTCTTCATTGGATAGCTTCTGTATATCGTTGCTGTCGCCCGACGAAAGAAAACATCTTGACGCGCTTGCCATGCAGACACCTGATGCGTTCCGAGTCCTGAGCAGGATACTGCATACCGGAGGCACTCGTTTGGACGAATTGCCGGGGATGCTGATAGAGGCGTACATTCACACATTATAAATGATATAACACTAAAAACAATATGACTATGTTACGACATTTCCTGAATAATTTTATGTCGTTTGTCCCCTTGCAGCTTCCGCAACTGCTGGATGTGGCAACAATGGAAGAACCGCAGTTCTATGGCGACTATGTGCTGCTCACGTTCCCCTTGCGCGACCCGTATGACTTGGACGAGGTGATGGATATGTTCGAGGATGATATGGAGCTGATAACGCTTTATCACCATATACCGATGCGCTCCGAGAAATTCGGGCATAGCACCTGCGCATATTCTAATCCCTCTTTCGGTCAGATGTTCAAGATGAACGCCAAGACCGATACCGAAGGCAAAGTGAACAGAATCATTGTGACTATCTATGATTCGTTGGAACAGATGTATGGCGACCTCTGCCTTGATTTGGATCTGCATACCAAAAACGGATTCATGAAATATAAGAAAGACAAGGCTGATGTCCTGATAGATTTTATATGAGAAACACGCTGTATCGGCAGATGGTCTTTTGGATAGATGCTCATCGTACATGGATAGAGGTTGTAGATGATAACCTGTATAAAGAACACATCATTGTGAGACATGACCGAACCGACTATATTGTTTCACGCACACTTGTATTAAGGGCTTTTAAAGAAAACGGTGCATACGCCAAAGGTACGACATGGACTATCCCGGAGCATGAACTGGACAAGGCATTGGCTATCTACCGCAAACAGGACAGGGCGTTCAGCCGGCGTATCAAGAAAGCGGCCATGTACCTTTCGTCCGGAGATACCGAAGTCATTATCCGTTTGGCAACTCATGGCATTGTCCGGCTCAACCTTGTGGTTCCTGCCGCTCATATACCGGAAAAACCGTATTACCTATGATTTGGATTATATTACAACTTATATTCTGTGCTGTGCCTTTTGCCGCATCTTTTGTATTATACAAGAGCAAGCGGCGGTTCATGGCTAATTTCTATATGGCGATGGCACATCGTGTCAAGGCACGAAAACTCTATGTGCAGGTGTGGTTGATGCTTCTGCTGTTTTTTCACTACACTTATACCTGTGTATATATCGGAGAGTTTGGCATCCTGTTCTCTACCGGAGTTTGTGCCGCCATGTTCTCGTTCCGGCGGACGGATAAATGGTTCCGTAAATTACTGGATCGTCCTCGTGCATTTGTCACGCTTGCATCGGTGGCATTGGTCATCTGCTTTATTCCACATCTATACAGTGTGGCACTGACTGTCGCTTATCTTCTTTTGGCAGCTTTATTCTATCCCTCTGTTCGGGTTCTGTCCGAATGTCGGGACAAAGGCATTGCTTCCGGACGGATAGGGCAATCTGAAATATGTGCCGAATCATATCACGATAATCATCACGCGAGGTTGCCGCAAGATGCGGACAACGGCAACCTGATTCATCCGCTAAATAATAATCATCAAAAACAGAATGAAAATGAAAAATAAGCAAGAGAAATCCGTCGTCGTATTGGCCGGAGCGGAGATGTTCGACTACCTCAAGGAGAAAGTCGGCGAACGCAAGACACGAACGGAAGCATACAGCGATTTGCTGGATAAGTCGTTGGCAGGTTTTGTTTCCCCTTTTTTAAAGAAACAGGAATATGAGCTTCAACCTTACCAGTGCCATGTGACAATTTCCGATCTTGCGACGGAGTGGCATTGGCATCGGGCCACTGTCCGCTCATTTCTGGAAACGTTGGAAACGTTCGGTCAACTGAAACGCACCAAGCTCGTAAAGAGCATTGTGATTACCATGAACGTGCAATCCGACAGACATCCGGAAACCACCGTTGTACAGCAAGAGCCTGACTTTGCCATGCAACTGCAAGAGGCATTGTCCGATTGGGTTGTTGGCAAAACGACCTCTGATGAAGCCGGCAAAATATGCGGACAGTTAGTCCGTCAGGCGATAGCAGGAATAGCCGAATCGGACAGCCGCTACTATCCGGACAGTCATATTGATGCTGTATCGGTACACGCCGGCAAGCAGGAAAAGGACATTCGCAATATCGCTTTGGGATGTGTTGCCCAGGCAGCTTTGCAACGCGTGTTGCGTAAATCGAGGTTCGATGACGGCTCGCCGCTCATTGAATTTTTCCGCCATGAACTTGGAGGGGAATGGGCGGCCTTTATCGAGACCTCCAAAGAGCTTGCAGGGCTTATTTTCGACACCGGGACGGATGGGACTACCATCGACAAGGACGAGGACACGGAATGTCTTAAATCGCTTCGCAAACCCTTTTTATCGCTTTTGTCAAGAGCGTGTGAGGCGGCGGATTGAACCGGGAGCCGGAAACAGATTGTATAACCGCGCACAATCCGCCTCTGTTCCTTACAGGCATTCTGCCGTTTATAGGAGGCATCCGGGCTTGCCCGTCTGCCACGAAACAAAGGGAAGGGGGAGCCTAATACCCCGACCGACATCCGTCGGTGGGAGAGGTGTCCTTACAAGCAGCAAGCTGGGACATGGCGGATTGTCCGCAACAACGTGAAAACAGTATGACAAATCAGAAACAGGTACTCGATGTGCGTGTGTCGAAAGGTATCACCGCCGCCCAAAGCAACGAGCATTTGCGTGATCGTAGCGAAAGGGCGGAAAAATACGCTATGGGCAAGGGCAATTACGACCCCACGCGCAAACATTTGAACTTCGAGGTCGTGCCCGGAGGAAAGATACGCCCCATCGACACGAGCCGCAATATCCCTGAACGGATGGCGGACATATTGAGTCGGCGCGGAATCAAAGACCCCAACGAGGGGCTGGTTGAACCGAAGTTCCGTACAGTCGTAAACATCATCTTCGGTGGATCTCGCAAACGGATGCTTGAACTTGCGTTCGGCACTCAGCAGGTGGATTTTAAAGACGGTGCGGACAATACACGCATCAAACGAAAGGACGACATCGAACGATGGGCAAAGGATGTGTATTCATTCGTGAGTGGCAAATATGGCGAACAGAACATAGTCGCTTTCATTGTACATCTGGATGAATCGAATCCCCATGTTCACTGCACGCTTCTGCCAATCAAAGACGGTCGCTTTGCGTACAAGGAGATATTCGCCGGAAAGGACAAGTTTGAATACAGTGCGCGGATGAAACAACTCCATACTGACTTTTTCGCCGAAGTCAATACCAAGTGGGGAATGTCGAGAGGAACGAGCATATCCGAAACCGGCGCACGTCACAGGAGTACCGAAGAATATCGCCGTATGCTCTCCGAAGAATGTACAACCATTGAGGAGAATATCGGCCGACATCGGAAAGCTCTCTCCGAACTTCAGTCGGACATCCGTTTGGCAGAACGTAGGGTAAAAGGGCTGACAACCATGATTGGTAATCTTGAAAAATCGAAAGCCGAAAAAGAGGCACTGCTGGCGGCAGCCGAGCAAGACCTCAAGGAGAATAGCGGTAATGCGGCGGAACTGGCAGCCCGGATTCAGACTTTGGAAAAAGAACTGCAAGGAATCAACAAGCAACTGGCAGATAAACAACAGAAGCTGCAGGACGCTGACCGACAACTGACCGGCCTCAAAGAGAATATGGATGCCATTGAGGAACGCACGGAAGAACTCAAGGAGGAAGCCTACCGGTATTCGCACGATGTTCACTCCAAAGTGGACACGTTGCTCAAGGACGTATTGCTGGAAAGTATGGTCGGTGAATACAAGAACGTATCGGCACAGATGGACGTGTCGGAACGGCAACTATTTGACGGCTCACTCGTTCAGTCCATCGCGGAACAGGGCGCGGACGTGATGCACTGTGCGACGATGCTGTTCCTCGGAATGGTTGATGATGCCACTACATTTGCCGAAACACGCGGCGGTGGAGGTGGTGGAAGCGACCTGCCTTGGGGACGCGACGAGGACGAGGACAATCGTGCATGGGCACGCCGCTGTATGATGATGGCGAGCCGCATGATGCGTCCGGCTATCGGCAAAAAGTCCAAACGATGAATGGCGGTCTATCCATAAAAAATCAGATGTATAATAAATCAAAACATTTCAATATGACGAAACAACTCATTTTTATTTTTACGCTACTATGCTCGTTACAGGCATACGCCAATGTGCCATCCATGCAGGGGGACACTGTACGGTACGCAGCTTTCCATAATTCCACTGAGCTTTTCCTGCCGATACAGCCGACCTGCCTTGATGAAGTGTTGTTACCGGTAACACGAAGCGGCAACTGGTTTGTCAGCGTAGCCGGAGGCGCGTCCGCATTTCTTGGTACGCCGCTTGGGTGCGAAGACCTTTTCGGACGCTTGAAACCGTCGTACAGCCTTGCTGTCGGCAAGTGGTTCACACCATCTGTCGGCGCACGGATAAATTATAGCGGATTACAGTTTAAGGACTCCGGACTATCTACACAGGAATACCATCATATCCACGCGGATTTGCTCTGGAACGTTCTCGGCCATAGATACGCCAAGCAGGAAAACATACGCTGGAACATCTCACCGTTTGCCGGTGTCGGGCTTCTCCATAACTCTACCAATGGGAATAATCCCTTTGCGCTCTCTTATGGTGTGCAGGGGCAGTATCGGCTTAGCCAACGAGTGAGTGTCATGATGGAACTCTCAGGAACGACTACCTTTCAGAACTTCGATGGGTATGGCCATGCAAACCGTCTCGGCGATCATATCCTGTCGCTGACAGCCGGCTTTACGTTTCATCTCGGAAAGGTCGGGTGGAAACGTGCGGTTGATGTGACACCTTACATCCGTCAGAATGAGTGGCTCATGGATTATGCTAATTTCCTGTCGGAAGAGAACAAACGCTATGCAGGCAGATGCGACCGTAACCGGCGGACATTGGCCGAATTGAAGAAGATTCTGGAAATCGAGGGCTTGCTTGACAAATACGGTTATCTTATTGAAGATGGCAGTAGCGATGGTAGTCAGGGTTATCCCTCTAATAACTATAGCGGATTGAACTCGCTTTTGGCCAGATTGAAGAACCGGCATTGGGATGGAAGCTCGCCGCTTGATTCTATCAAAGGCCAGTATGGCGATAATGAATGTATCTCCGGAGAGTCAGACGCGACCGGTTCTGAAAATCAGAATCTCGTTCATGTCGGGAAATGTATCGGTTCTCCGGTCTATTTCTTTTTCAGCCTTAATACGGCACTGTTGATTGACACCTCGCAGATGCTCAATCTCGACGAATTGGCCCGGGTGGCAAATAAGTACCGGCTGTCCGTAAAGGTAACAGGTGCGGCCGACAGCTCTACCGGAACTCCGGTTCTCAATGAATCGTTGAGTGCGTCGAGAGCCGATTTTATTGTGGCGGAACTGGAAAAACGCGGTATTCCAACCGAGCGGATTGTCAAGGTCAGTAGAGGTGGAATAGCCGACCATACTCCGGTCGAGGCAAACCGGCATACAAGGGTGGAACTGTCTTTTGCGGAATAATGACATTTCGTGCTTACTGAAAACAGAGTGTCGATTCACCGATCGGCACTCTGTTTATATGAATCACGTTGTTTTTTGTACTCCCTTACGGACACCGTTTTTCCATTTTAAGAATTGACATGGCGTTTCCGGTCAAAAGACCGGCTTTCTGTTGGCAACCTTGTTTTCAACAATTATAGCTCCGTTGATCCCGGCCATACCGTATTGGCAGTATGCCTGTCTGCCATCTAATTTTTTAATCTGTACATTTTGAACATTGTCCTCGATAATTTTATGCAACTTCCCAAGCTCAATAGTATCTTTCACAAACGCACCGTCATAGATCCATAATAAATCCATTCCATTTAATATATCTTTCACCGCCTGTTCTCTGAAATATGGGCGATTATTCCCAGATATGCGTATCTCATTATCTGAAATGCGCTTCAGGTATTTCCCATCCAGCAAGGCGGATATTGGCAAATCTATGTCTATGCCTTTTCTTACTGTCTGTTCGACATTTGACATATCGACACGTTGTAAACAACCGTCTTGTGCAATCACATACAAAAGAGTGTAATGCGGAAACAACCCCATCCCCTTGACTTCTGCGCGTAGCGTATCTTCTTGCAGGAACAGGCGGTGTGCCGGTTCTCCTTCCAGTCTGTAAGAAATGAAACCGTTATCAGGTGTTCCCACACACCGGCTGTTCACCTGAGCATAAGCGCAAAACACACTGCAAAACAGCAGTAGAAGCAGAACCGTCATATTCGGTTGTTTGACAGACCGACACATACTTGTTATAGTTTAATCCAACATAATATCAATGTGTATGTTAAGAGCTTTGCATATTACAGCAAGAGTGTCCACAGACGTATTATACCGTCCGCCTTCTATGCGACAGATATAGTTGTATGCAATACCGCATTTTTTGGCAAGCTCACGAGCTGTCAGCCCTTGATTCTCTCGCGCAGCCTTGATTTGGTTCCCTATGTACTTGCGCGTTTCTATACGCACGATTGCAGGGTCAAATCCCAGTAATCGAGGCAATCCATTGAATATGAGGCCATCTTTTTCTGAGTCATTGATTCTCCATTTGATATTCGGTATTGCCTCGATGGTCATATCATGGAAATCTCCTTGCCAGTCCCAGGGAGTAAAAACCCACGTCTCATTATCATATATCACAAATGGCAATGTCATATACCGCTCTACAGCATCTTCATCAAATTCAAGTTCGGCCAGTACAAATGAAGCACCTCGCTCAACTTCCTTTTGTTCTATGATCTCTGCATCCACAAGATTGCCTACAAAATACAGGCGATCAAGTAATTCATTTTTTGTTATCATACCCGGATAGTTTATCTTGTTTTATATCATGGTTAATAGGCTTAGGCTCCCAGCCGGTATCTATATGCTGCGGCTAATCGTACCAAAAGAATAGGATAGGGGGTTAAGTATAACTCCGCTTCATTATCCACAGAGTAGGTTAAGGTGTAATCACGCTGTCCCTGATGGCGGTTCTTATAATCAAGGGTCAAATCTTTATGCTCCCTGTTCACAATAATCCACACCGGGCTGTCTGTTCCCCGGTCGATGGAAATTTCATTTGCCATTATTTGGTTGCCGACTTTATCCTGCTGACACCGCAGTATTTCGTTTTTGAATACGATGCTAATATAATACCTTTTCCGGTTTTGTGCAAATATATCTGCACAAATTTAATGACAAATCTTTTTTGTTTGGAGTCCCAATTATTTGTTATAATGAATCTGATATATCAAACCCCAATTCTCTTAATACATCAAATTGTTCTTTCTTGTATTCGGGAGTACCACTGTGTATAAATTCTTTATCAAGAATATAGCTATTCGGATAGTCCCTATAATATCTCATTAGAAAATTAGTTACTATCTCATACTTATTGAACAGATGTAGAATCATTCCGGATTTAACCAGTGCAATAAATTTTTCTTTGCTTTCGCATTTACCCAGATTTCCATCTTGGTCGTAAACTTTGCATTGTTCAATAAATAGCTTCCTGTTGAAATTGCCAAAATTGGCTAAATATTGAGGACGTTGCCAAAGTTTGAGATCTGCTCTATTGGGAGAAGGTATAACTTTTTCCCATATTCCTCGTTTGATAGGAAAAGAACTGCAACTAAAATAAAGGCGGTAAGGTGTTTGAGCAAATGTTTCTTCATTCAATTCTCCCTTCAATGGAGCAAAAACACCATAGCAATCGTTGGTCAAAAGCCTTAAATAATAAATTTCGCCATTTTGATCATCAATCTTGTAAATTGCACCTAATTCATATCTTGCCATAATGCCTTTATATATTTATTATAATGTCCGTCATCGTTCCTTTTATTCAGTCGGATTACTGTTTGTTATTGATGAATTTTCTTTTTTGTTGTACCAATCTAAAAAATCTAATGCTGATTTTTTCAAATCATCCTCGTCTTCATTATTGGGAACACTGTCTGCATATTCTTGTATGATTGGCAGTAGGTTTATGATACTTTCTTTGGGAAATTGGATTAAAAGCTGACTGATAATCCAATATTTCCAAATAGTATCATTTTCTGGATTAATCAATATTTGTTCAATGCTTGGTAAAAGCTCTTTATAAAATTGTGGTAAAATATGAATAAGCTCTAATGCAACAGGCCAATTCATGTCTGCAATCCATTCCAAAAGAGAGGTTGCGACAACCGATACTTGTTCAGGGGTTGCCAATGAAAGACGCTTGGCTGCATCTAAATCAAATTTATCTTTAGGTATCAAATTTTGTTCATTCATATACATCAATAATGTTTGGCAGCGTTCAGCATTTAATCGTTAATGCTGTCTGTGAGTGATTTATTTATGTTTTCAATCTCCATATCAAGATAGCTTATATACCATTCCATAAATGACATCTTGTGTCCATCTGTCATTTTCGGTATAAGCCCACTATAATCAGCTCGTCCGTCAAACCATACATGTCCTTTTTCATCTCCATTCACCACTAATAGAAATGTACATCCATGTCCGAAATGACTTATTTGCAGACAGCCTGCAATATGGGCGGTACTAATATAAGCATCTACAATTTCCGTTTCCGGATATTCTTCCTCCCAATCAAAAGAAGCAATCCATTCTTCATTCCAGTTATCTGAATATGGAAATTTCTCATTTAAGGAAATATTAGGTTTATCTCTTAATTTGAAATCAACAATGGCTTTATCGAGAGGCAACAATCCATGTCCGGGGCCGAAACCGCCATTCCCTATTTCAGAAATAAAGGATCTGTAATCTTCAGGAAGAGTGATGCAGTGTTTATGCTCAAATGTTGCTATATCTTCCTCTGATAGACAAGGATTATAAGACACCTCTTGTTCCTTTGCTCCCAAAGATGCTGATTTTACATGGCTTTTTATGAAAGCCAGTTTTTCTAATATTTCCTTTTCCCAATTCATAATCACTAATGTTCGGCAACTAATCGACCTTTAGGAGACGATTAATCCGTATGTTATCGTTTGGTTATCTTGTTTCTATCAATTGTCCTATTTCTCCGGTTTTTACGTTAATGGAAAAGCGAAAATCACAATCTGATATATTTATGAAAAAATATAAATTTCCATTTTCAATTCTCACATCAACGAAATGTATATTTACACCACTATAATATTTACTCCCATAGTTAGACATAAACAGTTCAGACACATTCCAAATTATTTGATTTGTTGCGTTTAAAACATAAGCTGAGTTGTATCCTCCAGTATATGGATTTTCAACAACTCCGATTACATTATCATGTTCTGATAGAATAGCGCACAAACCACCTTTTTCTTGTTTCCGATTATACATACTCCCGTTACATTCCCATGTAATTTCAATAGGAAGCGAATCGCCAATGGAGTTATATAATGTTATACTCGAAGAAATAGGGCGAATATATTTAATTGATTCTATTTTATTCATTTATTATTAATGTTAGCTCACATTTCAGCTAATTTCCATTTCACGGAAGAAGCAGAGACATCATCATCTATATACGCTTGCAAGTAAGACACCAAATCTTTATACCTACTTTCGCCGTTACAATCATATACCCATAATTCAGGTTCCTGTATGCCGTCAAACCATATAAGGCAAATCATTTCATAACCATTATCGCTTGCTGAAAAAATGGAAATTCGGTTTGACACAAACAACCCGGTTGCATGGTTTTCCCAATTACCCATTGAGGCTTTTACGTTTCGGACTATTCCTGCCAACCGTTCATCATCTGCATCTTCACTCCAGAAACTTTCCATTTCTTCCGTGTCAAGCCAGTCTCCATGTGTGGCATTTAGCCATTTACCGAATAACTCATACCTGGCAGCCAACATAGGAGAGGCGTTCCTATGAAATCCTCTTTCAAGAGTTGGTACGCCATCGTGAAAGTCTATAGCCTTACTTATTTGAGGATTGTCCTCCGAAGATATAACTATATCAAGTAATTCTCTTATCGTTTTCATTTCCCTTCTATTTGATGATAATGTTTGGCAGCATTCCACTTGTTCAGTCGGATTACTGTTTGTGAGCAACCTTATTTTTACCAGATACCAACTTCACACATACCGTTGAATTTATCTAATACCATTCCGTTTTTTTTATCACTTCCCAAATTTACACTTATATGCTTGAGGTTAGGAAGATTTTTAGGGATTATATTATCTAATATATCAAAAGGCAATTGCAAGAGTAAGTTTTCTAAATTCTCGTGGTATAAAGGAAAACTTTGTAGCCGCTTCATATTGGCGAGAGACATACTGGTTAAAGAATGAAGGCTACTTAAATCTGGCATTTCTTCAACATTGCTAAGTCCGTCTAAACCAATAGATCTTAGTTCTTTCAAGTCCAATAAAAAATTAAGATTCAATATTTTCGGAGAACGGCATATATGTATGTTTCTTAAATTTGGCACTTTAATACCTAAATGTGTCCCATCTTTTAAATTAAAACAAGTTAATGTCTCCAAGTTTGGTAGGCAGGACAATATATTTGAATCTAACCCTTTTATATTTAATCGCTTCAGCCTATTCAGCTTGTTCAATGTAGGATATTGATATTTCGTTATAGGATAGAAACTCATGCAGAGTTCTTCCAATTTCTCCAATGAGACAAGTTCGTCAATACATAGTTTATTATCATATAGAGCATCAATAACTATACTCCTCAAATTTCTGAATATTGAAATTCCTTCAATTGTTCTCAGAATATTCTCGGTGTAATTATACGACTCAACCCCTATTATATTGTCACTTATACATTCAAAATTGGAGAAAGCAATCAGATTGTTGTTATTTGAACGCATTACCAATGTTACTTCTGTCGTTTCATTGATTATAGCTTCTTTTAGAAGTTGCAATTTCTCTATGTCAGGTTGTTCTTCTATCAACAATCTCAACTTATTATCTTCATTCTTTAATCCGATAATCTGTCCTTCTGTATATTGATTTAATTTTTCAATGAACATATAATTTGTATTTACATGGTTGCTAATGTTTGGCAGCATTCCCCTTATTCAGTCGGTCTGCCGATTGTCGACCACTAATTGTTCTCAATGTTTATCCATTCATGTATGTCATCTAACACATCGTGTAGCCAAGACCAAATATTTGGATATTTTTTTATGATTTCAAATCCATTATTTGTCCATCCATGAATCAAGAACACTTCAGTAGCAATATTATCTTGAACCCTAAAACAAACTAAGTCATCATTATCTTGACGCCTTCCAAAAACGAGCAATTTGTCTTTAATGGAAGATGACCATATTTCATTTACCCAAAATATTTTCTCTTCTGAAAGAAAATACCAAGGTTGTAGTTGTGTGAAGTAATCAAACCCCACGATTCTTTTTTCAATTAGCCAAATATAGCCTTTGGGATATATGATTTCTTTTTTGTTCATCTTTTAATAGTTGCTAATGTCCGGCAGCATTCCGCTTATTCGGTTGGTTTGCCGTTTGTTATCGGTATCCAAACAATGTTATTGTTCTTTCAACTTCATCTACATCATATTCATATTTACCCAATGAATCAATCAACTCCTTTGTCTTATATAAGTTGTCTTTTGAGTGAAATGGAATTATAATGTATTCAATCTCTTTAGTTCGGATCGGTCCAGCAATATAATCAGCAGTGTATCTACCATCCCCGAAACTATCTTCAAGTCTAATAACCAAAAGTTGTTCTTCTGTCAGCGTTTTTGCAAGAACGGGATTTTTATTATCCCCAAAAAACTTACAATCAGACTTCCAAATGGCTCGCAATAACTTTGCCCATTTAGTATCACTCATATAGCTACCTTTTTTTGAGGCAGTTCTTGTTACCGCTTTATTATGTTTTATCAACTTATTTTCTTCCATAATACTATTGATACCGATAATGTCCGGCAACGTTCCGCCTTATTTAGTCGGTTTGCTATTTGTTAGCTTGTGATAATATGGAATAGAAATGATGAAATTCCTCAATCATTTCATCAAATGATGTGAACTCATATCTTTCGGAAAACAGGCAGCTCCCTGTTTCAATGCTAAGAATCTCCATTACACAAGAATTATCATCCCATAATGTCACACGACCTAAATTGATGTCATTATCAATATCGACATACATGCTATGTACATAATTCGTATTTTCATGCAGCGTGTATGTACATGATTGATTGTTCAGTTGCTCCTTTATATGTGAAATGAATCTTCGTATCATTTTTATTGGTTGCTAACTTACACCCTAATTTCCCTCTCTTATCAGAATCTCACATTAGGACACGCTGATTTTAATTGTAGTTGTTGATGCGTACCACCTTACCATTCTCGAAATTCACATAACGATTTCGGTCAAAAGCCCAACTTTCCGCTGTTTTATTTTCATTTTGGGAGGCTGATTTATGATACGGTTCCCCCCATGCTTCAAGCACCATTTCCGGTGTCATTCCCAATGAGACCTGCCGTAAGGCGATTTGCTCACCGTATTTCTCTCCATATTTTTTAATGATATGATCCCGATGTTCGGTAGTGACGAACTCATAAACCTCGTCTTCTACCGGTGTAGCCTTGACACGTTCTCCTGCTTCATTTTCCAAAATAAGAATGGCTCCGTCACCATTCATTTCTAATCCTACATCCTTGCAACGGTATTCAGAGCCAACCGCAGGCGTCACTATGCCTCCGTCCATTGTTTCGACACGCAATCCGAACGAAAGAAAAGTCTTACCGATATAACGGCTTTTCAGTTTCTCGTAATACCCCATGCAGATTATGGCACGGGGATAGAATGCAGCCTTATAATAAACTTTGTCACCCGATTCCTTTTCCCTTAGCAACAGTGCATACCGGAGTGTTATGCCGGCAGGCTTTGTCCATACTTTTTCCACCTCAAAGTATTTCCCCACCACAGCGTCCGCCGGTGTCGAGTGTTTATCTCCTTTGTATTTTTTCGGGTTATCGACTGTTAGAAAGTTGTCTGTAAAAAAAGTTTCGACATACCCACTTTTATCATTTTTCGCTCCACACATAAAGAGTGTCTGTCCTGGCAAAGCCATACAGTTTTTGGCTGAAATGTTCGTCAAACTGTCGTATGCCGCTGCATTATGCACGGAATATTCTTTCAGTTCCGGTTTGTTGCTAATGATGTTAAGCTGTGCTTGAGCGGTGATGCTCGTTATAAACAGCAAAAAGGCGAACGTGTATAGTCTCATATTTCAATGAATTGAAGATTGATTTCATTACAGGCAATGACTTGATTCTGCATTGCATAGACAAAGGTATCTCTTTTTGCTTTTGTAGCCAAACAATTTCGTATTAATTATGTCGTTTGCAGTGGTTTAGCCCATGTCTGAATGACGGGATGCGTACAAATCATCCATTTTTAGAAACAAGTATTTCCTTAACCTGCTTGTCAGCTATTCTCGTTCTTGGAGATTTTATATGCAAAAGTACAGAGTCCGGCCGAACGTCAAGTACCGCTACGCTAACGGTTCCCGGATGTTCCCGGCAGCCTTCCGCAAATCACAGATTTGGGTATTCCGATCCATCGCGTCCACTGTTTACTGGTCTTATCGTCCTTTTTCCTCTGTTGCTCCGGCATAAAAATCATTCCTGACGAGAAGCCGAAAAGGTTTCAAGAACAGGGAAACAAAACAATGTTTAACAAACCGTAAAAAATTACAATTATGCCGAATTGGTGCAGTGCATCGTATGTCATAGAGGGCGATGCAAAGGAAATTAAACAACTTCACGAGTTGATGACGGATTTACAGGAACGCAAAGAGCCATCTGTCCCGAACGGCTTTGGGACAACATGGCTGGGCTGCCTTGTGGACGCTCTGGGCGGAGACTGGCAAGAAATCCGTTGCCGAGGGGAGTGGGAGAACCTTGAAATGGAGGAAGGAGTCCTGAAATTTACTACTGAAACGGCTTGGGGGCCGTGTGATGAAACATTCATGCTGGTATGCAGGAAATTTCCGACCCTACGCTATTTCTATCAGTCGGAAGAGCCGGGCATGGCGGAATATTGGACGAATGATGCAGAGGGCAAATACTTTACCGATAAATACATTGCCGACCTGTGTACCCCAGATGACACATGGCACAAAGAGTATTTCTCAGGCAAAGAAGAACTGTTCAGGTGGTTCAAGGAAATCAGCGGTCATTCCGTCGATTCAATACAGGCAATCCTTGAGATTGGAGAAAAATGGGAGGATGAAAATGCGGATTCGTTCTGTAATATCCACGAATATGCCATAGCGGATTAATGCTGAAATGATGCTGAAACCGAAATGATAGTATGCTGACAGCGTTCAGCATACTATCATTATCGGATAAGCCGTGTTGTCTATCGTGTTGGGTTTTAGTGTTTTTGCCGTTTACAAGCCAGCCAATCCTTTTATACCGCCGTAGTGCGTCCTTTCTTTTATATTCTCGCGATAGCCGTTTCCCTTATTGCACATTGTCCGCTCTTGCCGGTGCGATTTTATATGCAAAGGTACAGCGGTCGGCCGGTCGCCAAGTACCGCCACGGCTAACGGTTCACGGATGCTCACGGCAGCCTTCCGCAAATCATAGATTTGGGTATTCCGCTCAATGTCGCTCACTGTTTACTTGTCTTATCTGTCCTTTTCCCTCTGTTGCTCCTGCATAAAAATCAGTCCCGGAAAGAAGCTGGAAAGAGCTTCAAGAACAGGGATACAAAACAATGTCAAACTAATTAAATTCAAAATTATGCACAGCAGGATTTTTCAGATTTCAACAATGCAGATAGAAAAGGACAACTATCTGAATGAGGACACGCTTTCTCAAGAATATTTAACCCCATTCGATTATTGTTCAGATATAGATGATGATATACGCATGGCGGATATTGCTAATTTGGTCAATAATGTCTTGCCTAAAGGGATGTTTGAGCTTATATCCGATGATACCATGCGATACAATGGCGGTATAGAACAGTGGAAAGAAGAATATGTAGCCAATATTCGAAAGAATGCAGAGGCTATCACAGTCGATAATATGCTGACGCATAGAGGAACTCATAATCTAAGAAAAGCGATAGATAATCCGTTGAATGTTCGCTATCTGTTCTATTTGGATGGAAATGGATGTCAGTCTTTTGCCGAGCAGTCCATTGCGTTTATGGATTTTGTTTGCGGACTTACACCGGGCGCGATACTTTACATCGGAGGAGTTATCGACTATCATATTTGAATAAATACCAGAGTGCCACCCGTCTTAAAAAATGGGTGGCCTCTTTTTCCTTATCGCTCTGTGTGCCTGTCCCTTTTATAGATGGATATGACGAATATCCATGATTACCACAGGATTCACCTGCTTTATTCCATTTCTAATTGATATACATTTTCGTTGCTCCGGCACGCGCCGCCGGTTAGTTTCATGCACAAAGGTACGGTGGGCGAACACTGTTCAAGTACCGCTATTGCTACCTGAAATGAAATTTTGCGTAACCTTCCGCAATCGTAGATTACGGTATTCATAAAATTTCATTCCTGGTTCCTTGCCCGATATTCTTGCTCTCACCGTTTGGATCGCACATGAAACAGCCCCTCTGGGCGAAGCCGAAAGAGCTTCAAAAAGAGGGAAAATAAAAAATCAATAAATCAAAAGACAATGAGAAAATACGATTACATCAAAAGTGGCAACCTCCTTTACTGCAAAGACCTCGACAATGGTAACTCTGACGGAACTTATAAAGTGATTTCCGCTCCTGAGAAAGTGGATAGTGACAGCATTATTTTGATTGCAAGCGGTTCGTCTGAGGCAGAGGTTCGTGCATCGGAATTGTCCCCTATACCCACATCGAGAAGCCACAAAAAGGAGTTTCGGAGATGGAGGGCAAAGCAGGAAAAAGACGGTATGGAGTTTTTTAACAGGCTGTCGGATGTAATGGAAACAGACAACGATTTGGCTGTAGGTGACATGGTTGCATTCACGAATGACTACGGCGTGGTATTCGGCCCCCAAGAAGTATTGGCTTTCGGGAAGCCGTGGAATGGCGCAAGATGTGTGTATATAGATAGCGATGCTTATTGGTTTCCTGACCGTCCCGACCAACTCACAATCGTAAGAAAAGGAGGTGTGAAATGACAGTGAACAACGCCCTTAAACGACTTTGCGGCAATATAGCCGCAGGCCGTTTCAACTGGCGGAAATATTGTACTCCCCAACTTTATTTCGGTCATGAAATATGTGTGACGCCGTTGCATTGCTCTTACGGACAGATAGGTTACACCGTCTATTTCCCTTATACCAATATGCCGGAAGTGGAATACGATTGGGAGTTTGATAAGCTCACTATCGACGGCGATAAGTGGAAAGATTATTTAAATCAGCAATAAAAATCAATATGGCACAGAATTTTTATACCAAATGGCAATCTTCCGTCCTTGCAGATGCAGGCGGTTATGTTTCAAAAGAATACCGCAATTTCCAAACTGCTTTGGTACGTGAAATTTCCAAATATGCAAAAGCCGTTGATGCAACAGTAGTATCCAATTCAAAAGGACATTATGACACCTCTTGTTTTGTTGAACGTAACGGCAAATTCGTTTATATCAGTCACTCATCTACATTCTCCCGAATGGGCAGTGGTGTAAGAATAGAACTCGGTTCGTTCCTTATACGTACAGCCAAGCACGCAAAGGACTACACCGGTGGACGGAATCAATATTGTGACCTGTCAGACCTACAGTCAATAATTGACTGCTTATTAAACCAATAATAATATGAACAGCCTGCATCGTATCTATGGCATCGGTGCAAGCTATAAAAACGTGGAGCCGACTTTATACAGTCCGCTCCACATCGCTTATACATCGCCCTTTAACGCCGCATTCCGCCGCTATACTCTGCCTCTTGCATTTCCTCCTGATATTCCTCCATCTCGTTCAGCTTTTCATTTACCTTTTGCAGATTGGCATCCAGTCCGATATTATGGTCGTATGGAAAACGATGCTGCGCTATGATACCTGCATTGGCTGTCTGGCCGACATCCAGCGTATCGGATTCACGGTTATACCAGACATAAAGGACATCACCGTTCGGCATCTCGAATGCAGGAATCTTTTGCTGCGACATGGCGGAGAACTGTTCTGCAGCCATATCTTTGGCAACCTCTTTGATTGTCTCTCCGGCAAGATCGACACCGTAACGCCGGATATGGTCACGCACTTCCTGTTCCGTGAATTTCAGCATCACTTCGTATGTGCCCCCGACACGTCCGTTATATACGATGGCAAAATTTTTATCCTCGATAAGAAGGTCATCACCCCTGTTGTTAGTGGGTGACGGATATGTATCCTTTTCGTTGATACCATTGCCGTCGTAATACTCTTTGGCAAGCGTCAGCAATCCCTCGTAGTCCCCTTTGTCCTTGAGTTCGTCGAGTTGCCTCGTGTCATCCGCGAACTGGAGATACGCGACGGAAGAATAAAATATCTTCTCCTTTGCGGTAACTCCGCTTTCCTGTTTCTCGCTGACATTCTGTTCCATGTCCTGTGCAATCTTATCCACTCGTTGTGTAATCAGCGATGCTGCTTTTTTCACGTCAATCAATGTGGTTTTAATGAATTGCGGCGATTCTTTCAGTTTGTCAAGCCACTCTTTGAGATATGCGCAACTGTCCTCCTTGATATGCTTGGTTATACCGTAACGCTGGGCGACCAATGCGCCGCCCAATTCGGCCACCAGTTCCTCCCTCGCATACTCCTGAGAACCGAAAGATGTCGGCTTTAACCGGTTGAGTACACTTTCCGCACCGGTCGAGTGCGTCATCTCATGGAAAAGAGTACCATAGAACGCTTCTCCCGACCTGAACTGCTCCTTTTCAGGCACGATGATTTCATTTTTCGTGATTGAGTAGTAAGCATCATCCTGATGTTTCGGCGTGATGGGACAAATCCAGAGATTATCCCTTATCATCGTATCGACCGGAGCGAAGCTGAAATCCTCCCCATTCTTGATTTTAGGCTGCGAGTATTCCTGTTCCAGCTTTTCCCACATCTCCGGACGGGCTTCTTTCAGGTTGGTTTGCGCCACGTTGAACACCCTGAACACCTGCATTTTCGGATAGACGTTATACTCATCCTTCTCTTTGTCTGACAGCTTCTTGTATTCGTCATACTTGATTTTCTCTTTTGTCTCCTTATGTATGCATGTAAACGTTGTCAGCATCACCGGAAAAGATTTCTCGCCGCGCAGAATCGAGACTCGCGGCTGTTCTTTTCCCTCTTTGCCGGGAGCATTGAGGCGCTGGACGCAATCGAATGTGCAAAAGCGAGGTATCTTATATCCCTCTTTCTCGCAATGCAGGAACAACATCAATGCATTCATTCCGTTATACTCGCGTCCCGAGAGATTACACGGCCATTGCAGCGTGCCCTCCGTGAACCAGGGCTTTTTCCAGTTTTTGTGGATGCTCTCGATTTTCTCAATCATCATTTCTGCAAAGAGGTCGAGAGCCTTGTCCTCACTGTTCGGCCCGTCGGAATTTCTATTTCTGTACCCAGCCATAACCGTCATTGATTGTAGTTAGACGACTCCGCCACATATTCCGCAAGTTCTTCCGCCTTGCAGGAGACATTAATCATCCCATTGTGTGCCGACAGGTTCATTTCCCCTCTGACATCCACTTTCACACCGGCCTGTAACCACTTTTCGCGCTCATAGCCGAAGCAGAAGAAGCGTACCCACTGGTATTCGAATCCGTCAGCGACTTTCTCCGCACTGAACGCCGAGAACACCGTGTATGGCTTATCTTTCTTATCCCTTTTATCCTCGATTCTCTGACCGACCTTGCCGCGAAACACCAGTTCGCCTTTGATGGCATCCGCATTATCCTCCGAAGCCTTGCATATCTCATCGGCAAACAAATTGAGATAAAGTTTGTCGCCCCGACGCTTGAAGTACATCGTACCCCTTGCCTCGATGCGTGAACCGTTCCGAAAGCCGTCGGTCTCACTGCGTTCACCCTCTTTGCGGACACTCACCTCGATATTCATGCTCTGGCCGTCGGTCGCCGGAATCGTAATCCGGAGCGGAAAGGTCAGAAACTCTTTTCCCTCTGTGTTCATGCGTATCGACGCATCGCGGCTGATAATTCCGCATACTGTAACATTACATTTAATCATCTGTTTTCTGTCTTTAAATGATACATGGATCATCCGACAAGTACGACATGGTTTTTTATTGATTGTTGAAGTATGGTAATGCCGTTCTAATCGGGAGCGCGTATCATCGCCCAGACAAGCCATCCGGCGATGAACAGTTGCACGCCCACGATAACGAGTGTCGCTATCCATCCGAACAGGAGATAGCATATCCGGACGTGCAGGGCAAGGTAGGACAATCCGAACAGATACTTGCATAGCTGTATCATCACGCATTTTATCATATCGCCATGCTTTTATCGTTTCAGGTTCTCCGCCTGTCCCTGTTGCTGGGACATCCCTTGCTCGAAATTCTGTGAGGCCGCTTCCGAAAGGATAACCCTGTTCAGCAGACCGGCAACACGAGTCCGCTTGGTTTCCTCCGTGAGTGTGTCATTATTCATTGTGGCGGAGAGACGGCTCAGTTCTGCGGATGTCAGCTCTCGCGAAAGGCGCAAGTCTCCGTTTTCCACACGCAGCATGGCTTTGCCGTTCTCGCCGATGGTCAGGTCACAGTGCTTCATGTTCGGCAACAACGCTCTCAGGTCTATGTGCCGTGAGTCCATCGCTTCCGATATAGCCGCTTTCTGTTCCTCCTCGTTCTTGTTGTCTATCTGCACGGCCAACATCATCAGTGAGCTGAATGCTGTCATTGCCATCTCTACAATCGGGTCGTTGCATCCCGAAATCCCCACACCGCTATCCTCCGAGGATAGCAGCTTCTTCATCCATCCGTCTGGCGAAAGGCTCTTTTCGGGCGAAATTGTTTCCGTTCCCTTATATTTGGCAAGCAGGTCGTTTCCGTTATGTAGCACTTGCAGTCGGATATGGCCTTTCTGTGCGATTTCGTTCAGGTACGCCGCCGGGTCTATATCGCGGCGTGTACCGTCGGGATAGATGTTCGCCACACCGAAATGCAGGTGTTCGCCTGTCGTGCGTGTGCCTGTATTGCCCGAGACGCCAAGTCTTTGTCCGGCTTGCACCGTATCGCCGGGTTTTACGGTCACTTCGCTCAGGTGCATATAGCTGCACTGTACCTTGCTGCCGTCGGCACGGGCATACTCCACTGTCAGCGACTTGCCGCCGGGCGTGTTTTTATTATGATTCACCGCCACGACCTTGCCTCCGTTCTCCGTGGCCAGCACCGCGTCGCCATTACATCGTATATCGACCCCTTTGTGCATCTGTTGTTTGCTGTCGTCCATCGGATCTTTCCGCATACCGAAAGGAGAGGTGACGAAAAGGAACTCGTCACGCTCCACCGGAAAAGAGTAATTGGCGGCGTTGGTCGCACTCTCCGGGGAGCGTCTCGGATTGTTCTCCACTCCGAACTCTTTTCCTTGTGCCGCCATCTCCTGCATCACTATCCGGTCATATTGCTGCAAACCGTTCTGCTCAATGATTTTCTGCAGGTTATCGGCATATTTGCCCCCTGTGGCGTAACCGGCTTTTTCGATGCTTCGCGTCCAGCCCTTATAATCGTCAGGCGATAATTTGAAGCAACCGGCATAGCGGCTGTTCTCTTTCAAGAATCGGGAGTGGTGTTCGTATGAATCTCCCACGCTGTCATAACTGCAAAATTTCTCATTCGGCTTGTCATCCGAATACAGGCCGTATCTGCCTCCTTGTGCAATCCATGAGGGTGTTGCCTTGATACCGAAATGGTTGTTCTCGTTCTGTGCCAGTCGGCTCCGTCCGTTGGAACTTTCCAAAATACCTTGTGCCAATGTCACGGAGGCAGGTATTCCATACCGGCGCATCTGCTCCATAGCATACTCCGCATACTGCTGCGCATATTCCTGATTTTTGCTTGCCATATCTCTACCTCCTGAAAGTCGGGTGTTGTTCGTTATCGTTTTGCTCGCCGTTTTCCTGCTGCAATTCAGGTGCGGCGCAATCTATTGTGTATGCTTGCAGTGCGAGAATCTGCTTCCCGGTTTCCTCATTGTCATGTCCGAACACAAGTATCATTTTGTCCGGGTCAAAAGCTGGGCGTTCCTTTTGCGGAGGCAGATCCAGTTCGTTGGCTATGGTTTCCGCGTCATACATGGACGCATAATAGCCTCCTTCATGTTTGAAGAGGACAATGGTATCCGGCTGTCCCTCCTTTATTTCCCTGTATTTGCCATACAGTTGTTCCGACAGGTTTTCTATGGGCAGTCCGTTTCTCGGCAAAGCTGCTTCCCGGACAACCTCGTCTGTACGTTTGGTCGTTGCCTCTCCGCCTTGCCGTTGCCGATTCTCTTCCTGCGTCTGTCCCTTGCGTAGCACGTCGGCAAACAGCGTAGCGGCCAGATGGCGTTTATATTCGTTCTTATCTTCCGCAATCAACATCCGTTGCCATTGCTGTGTCGTTACGCTGCGTGGCTGCAATTTCACTCCGTCAATGGTTGCCACGCATAGCCTCTCGTTCTGCTTCGTATTGAAGATGGAGACGCGCTGAATTCGGTTCAGGTCTATATCTTGTGTGTTACTGCTGAACAAATCCACTTTCAGGTCGGGCTGGACTTCTGCCAGTGCGTAATATTTGTGTGCCAGTTCCATACGCACCTTGTCGATATTATCCATCGCCTGTTTCAGTGTGGAGAAGAAACGGTTGACATCCTCTTTCTCAGGATAGACGCTATATCCCTCCTTATGTTCCGGCTTGATGTATAGTGCCCAACGTTTCATGTCGTCCTGAATCATCTGCACTTTATTGAAGCTCACTTCATTCGCACGTTTCACGGCCGATGAGACATCCAATGTTGACAGCATCTCCAAAGTCCGGTTTTTCAGCCGGGCCAATGTCACCAGCTTCTCTGCGAAGTAGCTGTCGTCAGGCTTGTAGCCCAGTGCGCCGTCGGTATTGTAGAAACGCACCTGCTCAATGCCTTCTTTCTGCAAGGCACGTTCGATGCGCCCTTTGTTCATACCCGAAATCTCGTTGTCAATATCCGCCGAAGCTCCTGCTGGCAAGATTACATCCGCGGATTTCGTCTGCCTGTCAATGACAAGCACAATGCTTTTCGACTCTTTGTCGGGATGTTGCCGTATCTCGTTCGCCACGAAATAATGCTTTGGCATCTGTTCCTGCATGGCGGATGTCTGCCGCCGGTTGCGCAGAGTGGCATATTCGATTTTCTCACCGCGCTCCGCCTTGCGTATCACTTCAAGTGCGTTGTTCACGTCACTTTCGAGCGCGTTCGTCATACATGGATTCTCTTTCAATTCCCGACACCAGTAATCTACCGTCTTGAGGCTTTCATCGGAAAGCCGTGCCGGCAGTCCCAGTTCCATCATCTTGATACCCGAGGCCATTTCCACTACCAGCCGCTCGTACTTCACCGCATCCTCCGACGGAGCTATACCGTTCTTCATCACCATCCCCTCACGAGCGAGCCGTTGCTGATGTCCTGTGGCACTCACTATCTGGCGCAAGGCTTCCTGCAGATAATCATGGTAATGTTCAAAATCCTTTTGGCGCGGCATATATACCGCATCCCGGTCTGTCTCGTAATGGGGTACGCCGCTTCCGTCCGAACGTATGGGGACAAGGTTATCCTTCATTTTCAACAGGAAGTCATTGAATCGGCTGTGCAGGCGGCGGTTGTCCGCTTCGGTGTAGCCTCTCTCTTGAGCATTGCCGTCCTGTTTCACAGCTTCCTCGTAACTCTTTTTGTCTATGTATGGGAGCATGGTCTGGTCAATATTGAACAGTGTCCGTATCTCCCGGTTGTGTACGCCCTTGAACTGTGCCTTCTTTTCATCGTCCAGTTCCAGATAGGTTGCCCGGTCTATGGTTTCGTCCGGATTGTTCCGGTGGACGTACTTGTTCCAGTTATAATACAGGAACGGCACACCTTGTTCTTGCTCACGCACCGCAGCACCACGCGCTTTGGCATCGCTGTAAAGCGAGAACAGGTTGGTCTTACATCCGTTTTTGTCCGAATGCAACGCCATAAACAGCGCATTGAACGGACTGGCGGAAACGCCTTGCGGATAAAGGCGCGGAAATTTCTTACCCGAAGCGTTGAGCCAGTGCCCACCGGCATTCGAGGCTTCACGCAAGGCGGCAGACAGTAGGTTTATCTGCTTTTCTTCGGCTTTCTTTTCGATTGGTGACTTCTCTTTCATATAATATCTCTTATGATGTTTCTTAATTTATTGAATGCTCCGTGTGCGCACGATGGTCTCCTGCTGTCCGTCGTCATAGTTCCTTGACGCGATTTGACGGAGCTGGTCGCTCTTGGCGAGAACGGCGTTCGCCAGTGTGTTCAGCGGCAACGCCCCGGTATGGTAAGCGTCTGCCACGGTCGGCGACAGTTGGATGGTGCATGGCACACGGTCTATCGTCGCGACAAGCGTACAACCCTGCAAGACAGGGTTCACGATGCGCGGATTGAGCGGTTCATCCGCATAGCGTCGGTACTGCGCATCTTTCCTGTAATCCCCATACAGCTTATCTTCCGTCCGCTTCTGCAGAGCCTCATGTCCGGCTTTGTTCAGCAGGTTCACGCCTCCCAGACCTATCAGGAGCATCTTCAGCAACGGATTGCGCACGAACATTCCTGCCACGATACTCGCTATCGGCAACAGGTTGTCTCCCGGTCGTAACGATTGACTTTTACCGGTGAATGCGCCCAGCAGCACATCGGGCAACATGGCCATGACATAGCCGAGGTTTCCGGTGATGTCTCCCATACCGTTCATCCCTAATGCACCGAGAATACCGTCCCATCCGTTTGTATGGGTATGCACATCCTGTTCTTGCTGCATTTCGGTAGGATAGGGGGATTGACCCTCATGTTCCGTTTCCTCCCTCAGTTCTTCTTCCCTCGGTTCTTCCGTTTGCTCTTGTTCCGGTTCTGCAACGTTGTTGTTCTTTTTCGACAGATCGTTAAGGTAGGCTTCCTCATGACCGGGCGCGACTACCAACGGTACATCCTTGTATCGGGCGTCCTGTTCCTGTTCTTCTTCCTTTTTATGGAATACGTTTGTCCAAAAAGGCATGGTTTGCTGAGAGTTCATCCATTCTGAAAAATTAAAATTCACAAGGGGGATTTTTCTGTTCAACTGTTCATTGGCTTCTGTCAGAAGCGCGCTTTTCCCTGTCCGCATTGTCGTAGCCTCCTTGCGGAAGCCGTCGAAAACATTTCGTTCGCTGCCGAACACCCCCTTGCTGATGCACTGTTCCACAGACAATGTTTCGGGCTTCGAAGGCTCGAAGTGCGAGGCGACGGCCGAGATAGCCACGTCTGCCCCGATGAACCTTGCCAGTGAGGCCCACGACCCGACACCGCCCAGCATGACGGCATCCACAGATGCGCCCAATACGCGCCCTGCGCCTTTTTCCAGTTTGCCGGGACGGTAGGCGGCTTCTCCGCGAGCTTCTATTTCCTCTGCCAGTGGCGAACGGCTTAAGGTCTGCGACAATCCGAGCAGGCTCGATTGTGCGGCCTTGCGTATGATGTAGTCGGCCGACGACTTTGGCATACGCTCTTTGACAAGCCGGTCAATCATCAGTTGCTCCATCCGGTGTTCTATATATGCGTAGGCAAGGTCGCCGCCGAGTTGGGCGGACAGTTCGTCGTAACGTTCGCGCCCGACCTCCTGTACCACCGTATCGCGCCACTTGCCTGCCATATATGCAAGATCCTGCTGCATATCGGTCGCTTTGGAAATCTCCTCCTTGCACATCCCGATATAGTCTTCCGTCGTTTTCGAGTTCCATTCGCCCGTCACCTTGAGTACCTGATAAGGGTCGCTCATCGGCTGTGCGGACGAAGCCATCATACTGAGTATGCCGCCCAAAGAGGTGGAATACTCCTTCATTTCCTCTCCCTGCTTCTTTGTGAGGTAAGCCTGTGTTCTCGACATCACCGGCGCAAGGTGGCAATGGAAATAGTCGCTTGTCAGGCGTTCTATTTCCGCGAATTGCTGGCTATGATTGATTCCGTCCATGATTTTATATGTTTATTTGTTTCAATAGCTGTTCTTTCGTCTGTTCGATGGCGTTGTGATAAATCTCCATCTGGCGCGGAAAGAACATTTCCAGCCACGCATCCTTTTCAATGTTGTCCTGAATGAAGCGTATGGCCTGTTCACGTTCGATTTCCACGGATGTCTCGCCCTCCTCGCGGTTGTTGAACCATGCTTTCGTCCACCACCTGATTCCGGCCCTGTCGGGATATACCGAAACGAGCCTCGGTATATCGAAACTCTGTATGTCGATGTCCAGTTCTGCCAATGGGTCAATGATACCGCCGCTTGCTAAGGCTTCGTCATGGAGTTTTTTTTTACGTCGCCGCCCATCGTGGAGAGATACACGTCGTGCCGTAGCGCGAGGTAGTTCAGAAAATCCCCGATAAGTAGGTTCTGAACCTTACAGGCAAGAGGCATGGCCTTGTGTCCCAGTCCGAGTGGATTCGCCATACTCGGCATACGCTCGTAGAAATACTCTTTCATTGCGCCCATTGTGAAGATGTTGCGGAGCGATTGCTCCGTATGTCCCGGCAATGTGTATGCGCCACGTTGCAGATCCTCCATATAATGTGGCAGGAAGCGCAGCATCAGTTCCTCTATTTCCCTCTTATCTTTCTCATAATCGGTCTGCAGCGTCATTTCCAAATCGGAGAAACCGGCTGTGTCACACCCTGCGGCCTGACGCATCGCACGGATATTTCCGTATAGCATCGTCAGAAATTCGACAGGGTTCAGTTCCTCCCCCTTGAAGCGGACTTCAAGATGAAGTCTGTCACCGCTCAGGGCGACCGTCTGTCCGGCCTTGACGCGCTGCCCGAATTGTGCAAAGACATTCGACAGGTGTCCGTATGTCACTTCATACTCCCCATAGCGGATGGTCTGGCAGATACCGTGTGCAGGGTCGTTGCCAACTCCCGACACAATACCGCTGGCTATGGCCGAAAGCATATAGCACCGGATGTTGAAGTCGATACCGTGATGAAAGAATTTTTCTCCTGTTGCCGGATCTGCCTGCTCGCCGTAGCCGAGCGACAGTTCCACATCCTTGCCTTGCGGTTCCTCGAACGGCATACTGTAACCGCTCTCGGAGTGCAGTATCATTTCTTCTGTATATTTCATTTCCGTTTGATATTGATGTTGTTACTCTATCTTTTCATCCCTCCGCTCCGGCTCTGTTCCTCCACCGGGATAGCCGAAGCCTGAACCTTTGGCGCGTTGTCCGGATTCGAGGCGCGTAGCACATTGGCATTGTTGCCGATAAGCAGCATACCGAGGAACGCACCGGCAATCTTGCCTAACCAGCCGAAGCGTCCGAATATGAGGAATGCGGCGGCTATCAGTCCTGCGATGCTCAACCCCGACACGTTACCGTTGCCGAGGTTACGGAAAAATCCCCCTAACATATCGGTGATACCTCCGTTGGATGCACTGTGCAGGAAGTTAGATACTCCGCTCAGTTTGTTGTCGAGACCGGCCACTGCGCCGCTCATATTGTCGATGGCTTTACCGGCTTTGTCTTTCATTTCACGCACGTTGTCTGCCGTGCCTGCGAGGGTGTTCGTTACCGATTCGCCGACTACGGCATCACTTACGATGCGTACCACACTTTTATCGGTGGTCAGCTTCTCCCATCCCACATAACCTACCGCTCCTCCGATAGTCGCTGTCTTTACCGCCTGACCTGCGCCTCGCAATGTCTGCGAAGGATTCAGCATCGCTTTGCCCATGCTCTTGCTGGTGGCGGCTGTGGCGTGGCCTACACCTTTTGCGGCTTGGCCGCCATATCTTAATACTGTGTTCCAAAATCCCATATCGTTCTGCTTTTTTTTAAGGTCTTACATTCTTTCCTGTCTGCCGCCAGCGTCTTTTGGCCGCTTCCACTATGTCGCGTTTGTCGGTGATGGGGCGAGAACCATCGTCTATTTCGCGCCATATATCGCCCATTGTGGTGTATTTCACTGCCTTAGTCAGCCGTTGCAGCTTCTTGTTCATCATTTTTAGCTTCGGGCGGATACCAAATACGATTTCCATGCGCTCTTTCTCCGTCATTTTGTTGTCGGAGAGACACGCCATACGGATGTCGTTGACGATTTCCACACTGTTCATAATCAGCTCTCTGTAAATCCTGTTACGCTGGGTCGAGAGTGCTACGGCCAGTGCGTTGGGCGAATGCCGGTTTACCTGCCTGGTAAAATCCCCCATATTGTCGGTCAGCCTCGATATTTCATGGTAAAAACCGTAAATCTGTGCCGCGTAGCACACTATCGAGCGGAAGGAATCGAGATAATTGTTGAACTCTCGTTGCAGGTCGGTGGTAGCTTTCACTTCCTCTTTCGTCCACAGATGACCGGTGGTCTGCATCAGCATGACCTTTTCCTGATTCTTCAGTTCCTTTTCCGCCTTGTCGGTATAGAGCAGAATCATTCCTGCCAGCACAGGATCATTCTGTGCCTGTGCCTTGCCGATACCTATATATAGCAGCAGGAGGCTTATCCATATTGTCCGTCTCATCGTATGTTCGGTTTTATCGGGCGAGGGCGGCAGCTCTGCGCCAACGAGACATGGCTATGCGTGCCGCCTCTCCGTTGTTGCGGTCGAGCATCCCGGCCGTCACATTGTTCCACACGTCATTGAGGTTGTAATATCGTATGCTTAGGTACAGCAGGTGCAGTTTCCGGCTGAAAGCGGAAAGCTGGTCGTTGAGTGCCCACAGCGTCTTGCTGCGTTCGGCCCCTGTCAGCATATTCTCAGTGCCCCCTTTGGCTACTGCGTCATTAAGGAGCGTGAATACCGATACCAGTTCCGTTGCCGTTTCGATATACAGGTTGTTCATGCTCATTCCGGCGATGATGCCCTGCGGATTGTTCCTGATAGCCTTGCCTAATTTCCCCAGTGTGAGGAAGATTCTCACGCCGTCATTGTAAAGATGGGTGCAGGCTTTCAGCGATGAAGCATAGCCGCTTGCCGTCTTGAGGTAGCTGTTATACTGTTTCTCCCACTTGCGTATGCTGTTGAACTCTGCAGCGATGCTGTTTTGCAGCAACGCCGTCTGCGTCTGTCCCTTTATCTGTCTTTCTATCTGGTCGTTTATCAGTTCGTTACCCTCTGCCAATGCCATCCACTCCAAAGGATTGGATGCCGCGATTTGCGCTTTGCCGAGTTGCGGAAACAGGCAGATGGCAACTAAAACCAGACTAATGATTCGTAATCTCATATATTCCTTTTTTTCGTTTATTGTATTCTACACGTTCACGGATGAGCGTCACGACATCGAAGCCGCGCCTGATACCTATCAGATCCAGCCGGGGAGTGTTCCTGTCCATTGAGAAGATGCGTACCGTTTTCAATCCGCAAAGCTGTTGCATAAGGCTCTGGTGTTCCACAAAATCCACAATGCGGTATTGCTCCATATAGTCCGTCTTTCGGGACAGTACGCCATGCTTGCTGATAATCTGTTCTCTGCCGATATAATACCGTGTCCGGCGCAGATAGACGAACCGGTACAGCAGCACAAGGGTGAGCAGCAGGGCAGCCGATATGGCGAATGCGGTGAATGGCCGTCCCTCCATACCGCCGTAAATCCACCCTGCACCGCAGACAGCGATGGCAGGCAGCTCGTCAATGACGAACTGCATCCGTCGGGGTTGCAGCACGATATGCTCAAAATCTCTTATGGGCAGAGGCTTTGTCATCGGCGGAAACGTGCTTGGTGTTCTTCCTCGGATTGCTGTTCTCTCGCCTGCATTTCATCGGCCGATTCTTTCTGTTTTTGTTCAGCCAGCAGTTGCTCGTTCCAGTCCTTGTTGGGATGGGTCGGTTCCTCGCGGACACAGGAACCGTCCTTTGCCTTGTCCAGACCGAGAAATTCCCGTAATCCGTCACGGAACTCCTCGTAATGCTTGTTCATGACATCCACTTGTTCCTGTATATCGTCCGGATGGCAAAGGCCGCTCGAACGCATGGACATGGCTTCTTCCCAAGCGGATTCGTACTTTCCGTAAACCGACTGTAATTTATCGGGCAACAGTTCGATTTCTCCGCTATCCAAGTCCTTGTCATTGCGGACGGTATCGAGATAGGGCTTCCGTTCGGGCGTTTCTTCGATAAAGGAACGAATCACCCGACATTTCTCATCAATCAGGTTTTTGCAGAACTCCATTCCGGCCTGATCCATATCGAAGCATAGATGTTGCTTTGCCTGGAGTGAGTTTGCAAGCACGCCGCGCATCTGTTCCACAGTAGGATTTCCGCCTGTAGATATGAAAACCGCTTTTCTCAGCTCCTTGTTATCCTTCTGATGCAGTTGGTAATAGGCCATTGCGTCGTATGTGCTCTCGAACCAGTAAACGTGTTTGGCCTCCGAAAGAGGTGTTCGGGCCGGACTGGCAATCCACAGGCCTTTGCTTGAATTGCTGCCCTCTGCCTTGCCCTTGTAGCTCCCTCCGTCCGTGCGTTGCCGTCCGCGTTCTTCGAATCCTACCACCGTGCCGTCCCCTTGTGGCAGAAGCATGGGAAACGACAGGTTGGTGTAGGATGTGCCGTCCGCACGATGCTTTGTCGCCAGACAGAAATCCCGGTGAAAGGCGTACTGCGTATAAAGGTCGATACCGCGATGCTTGAAAAAAGGATAAAATTTTTTCTGCGTACTCTTGTCTTGCGGATTGAACTTGTGGATATCATAGTCCTCGATATTGAAAGGCTTTATATCCCTCTTGGGCTGTATGATGCGTGTTTCACGTTCTGCGATAGGATGGTGCAGCAGCCGGTTGCACACAAGGTTCACAAGACGGTCGGGCGAGACGCCTGCCCGGTGTTCCGCGAAAAAGTGCGGATGCTCCTTGATAAAGGAGATGATGTTATATACTTTCTGCTGTTGCGGTTTGAAACAGCACTTGCCCTGCTGGGTCACGATGAACTTGTCGTTGCGGATGCGCCGTCCATCGCTGTCCAGCCGGACATACGAGGGGTAACGCAGTCCGTCACGCCGGTTCAGATGATAACCTGCGTCGATAAGCACATCCTGAATGTTCAGCCTGCGCAAAAAGTCGTCGTATGTAAGTTCGCCCTCTCTCATATCTTACCTCCCCATTCTCATGTCGTTTATTTCCTGATTCATCTCCGCTTCAAAATAGCGTATGGCTACATCCCTCGGTGTATCGACACCCGGCTTGAAGTAGGGGCGCGGATGGCCGCCGAACCGTTCACCGTAAAATTCAGGCGCATGGCAATGTCTCAGGCCGTGCGCCACGTCAGAGGCGACCACCGCACCGGCGGTCAGGGCGGCGAAGATTTTTGTGCCGATCCCTCTCTGTGCTTCCGGGCGCGTTTTCATATCCACCTCACTGAAAATCTTGGAAAAGAGTTTCATGCGGTGAAAGTCGTCCACGGCAAGAAATTTGTCATACTCCTTTTGGCTGATCTCATGACTGATAACCTGTCCGTCGATAACGGCGGTCATTTTATATTTCCCCTCCGTTTCTGCCGGTTGCACCGCTATCTCGCCGACTTCTACTTCCCGGCCGTGTTTCTCCTCCCGATACCATCCTTTGCCCTCGTTCAAGAACTGTAGGTCGCGTCCGTCCACGGCAGCACCGATGTTCCCCTGTATGGATTCCTGTTGAAGCGAAGTTTCCAGTGGCACAAGTATCTCCTGTTCCTGCTGTTGCCGTTGCGCCAACTCCTGTTGTACCTCGGGATGCAGGGCGATGGCGATACGCTGCTCGCTGTTGAGCGCGTCCGTCGTCACTTTCTCCGAGAAGTCCTCCCCGATAACCTTGTTCAGCACTTCCAGCCGTTTTTCGAGTGGCTGTTCCTCGATGGAGTTGGAGGTCAGCACGGCAATCTCATCGTCTCTCAGGTCATACACCATATCGGCCGAAGCCTTTTCCGATTGCACGGTAAGCGTCCGTGTCTCCGTGTCGATGATAAGGCCGTGGGATGCAAGGCACTCCTGCCATTTCTCGTTCGAGAAATAGACCGGCGAGATTATCAGCTCCTTGTAAGGATGTGCCGGTTCCTGACTGCGCGGTCGGCTGACCATCGGTGTGATGACTGCCTGCAATCCCTCCAGCACATCCCTCTGTTGAATCGGTTGCGCCTGTTGTCCTCCTTTGTAATAGAATCCGTAGCCGCCCGATTGCATCTCTCCCGGTTTCATACGTCCGTCCGGTCGTTCGGGGACTATGGATGGCCCCGGAAAGAAAAGCTGTCCTCCGACCCTGCGCAGATGGAAGCCCCATTGGTTGCGTGGCGTCCAGCCCAGGAATGGAGGTGGCATACCCATGCGCCCCACACGTCCGTATTCGCCGATACCGATACGGTAGCCGTGCAGCCCCATAGCCACACGACCGTTGGCATTCCGGGCGTGTACGAAGTTCTTGGGCATATAAAAATCTTTTGCCACGATGCTCGTAAGCACGTTATAGGCTTTTTTGTTGGCCGTGTTCGTTCCCCAGTCCGTCAGAGCCAACATCTGACGCTCGGTTATCGGATAGACCAGCAAGGGAGAATCATGTCCCTGCACAATCAGCCGATACCCTGTGCCGTCAAGCGCAATATGGGCTTGTAGCCCATTGCGCATAAGCATATTGCGCATTTCGGGCTGCAAGTCCATTTGCCGGGGATTCGTATTCGTTCGTATCGCCATAGTCTGATTGGATGATTGTTTTTTTATTATGCGTCACCGCGCTCCATAGCCGTTTCCAGTTGTTCGTCCTTGTAGCGGACAAATTCGGCGGCGGAATCATTGCCGGCAACGAGTCCTTTCGCCTCGCAGTAACGTGCATATTCCTCTTTCCATTCGGCTGAGAAATGATTGACGTAATCGAGCCATCCGTATTCGCCGCTCTGCATCTTCTCTATGAGTACATCTTCCGGATAAAATTCGTTATGTGCCATAATCTTACAGGTTGGTTGTCTTATTTGTGAATGGCTGACGCGCGGTTGCGCTCGCCGCTCTTTTTCTGCTCGTTCCACAGTTCCTCCGAGTAGTCCTCTTCCGGAACATAATCGAGGTTGCCGTCGTCGTCCATGACCCAGCAGCCATAGCACCCGAAGGTGTATTTGTCCCACTCGCGTTTGGATTGCTCGCGCCATTTCCGTTCGTCACCCGGACACAGGCGTATTCCGGTCTTGGCATTCAGGTCGATTCCTACTGTGACAGGATCGTTATCCACGACCAGCGTTTGCAGGTTGCCTTGCTGTATGCTTCTGACTTCCGTTGCGTCAAGGTGCAGTTCCTCGGACAAGACCTGCAGGTTACGCCCGATAATGGGGGTAGGGACATACATCACCTGCTTTGTGCCCGGGTCTATCTGCACGAATGCTTTGCTTTTCCTGCCGTCGGCCAGTTCCACATCCGCGATGATTGCCTTGCCGTCAAGTAATTGCTTCTGCTGCGCTTCGTCATAGCGTTCCAGCGGTGAGGATTTCAGGGCCGGATAAAAGACCACATCCACCGATCCGTTATCCTTGCGGACAAACGAGAACCGGGTACGGCTCTCTATTTGTGCGCCGCTTTCGTCTGTGACACGCACAGGAAGCACCGGCAAATGTCGGCCGTTGCAGATTTCGTCCAGCACGTTCATCGGCAGATCCTCTACCATCTCACGAGTGAGACCGAACCGTTCCAGTGTCGAAAACGGTAGTTCATCGAACTCAAATTGCTCCTTTTTCATACTTTGTTTCATATTATAAAAATTATACTCTACAAAGGTAGGGTGATTTTCTATTAAGAAACAAAATATCGTGTTACACAAATGTATATATTACATTATTTTTATGATTTGAGTATGATTTTCACCGAAGAATCATACTCAAATATATAAAAAATCATATTTTTAAAGCAAAACACTCCCGATTCTGCCGCGCTTCGTCGGAGAGATGCTAATTTTGCCGTATGAGAAAGATTTTACTTACAGTCGTGTCGGGATTTTCGCTCTGTGCTACGCCCCTTCACGCGCAATTCAACACGATTGCACCGATACCGGTACGCTACAAGGTGGAAGCCTTGCGTATGGATATGAAAAGTCAGGAGCCGACATCCGGAAGTATGGCTCCTGCACAGGACGCATCCGGGGAGGTTGTCGCTTCGGCGACACCTTCCGATGCTCATAAAAAACAATGGATTGACCGTTATCTCAGCGTCTCATATCCGCTTCCGGTTATCAAGGTCACATCCCCTTACGGTTATCGCAGAGATCCGTTCACAGGTAAGAAACGGTTTCATGGGGGTATAGACTTGCATGCTCGCGGCAATAAGGCGTTGGCGATGATGGAGGGGGTGGTTGTGAAGGTGGGGCAGGATAAGACCTCCGGCAAGTATGTCACCATGCGGCACGGCAATTATATCATCAGCTATTGCCACCTTTCCCGGGTGCTGGTTGCTAAGGGCACAAGGGTGCATCCGCGTGATGTGGTCGGGATAACCGGCTCGACAGGACGAAGTACCGGCGAACACCTGCATATCACCTGTAAACTGGATGGCAAGAATGTGAACCCTTCTGTCTTGCTCGATTATATCAGAGCCACACGGCAGGAGTGCGTGGATGCACTGGCGGCGTTATGATTGAAAGCATCCTCCCGGACTATTTTGCACGCGTTTTGGCCGCTTGTACGATATGGCTTCCCCATACCGACATTCTGATAAGCGGCAGAGGCGGCATCGTGATTGTCTTGCCATAGAAAATGGCTGCCACCACCTTGCCGCCGCACCGTTCTATTTCCTCTTTATAATCGGCTACGCTCTGCCCGGTCGTCATCACGTCGTCGATGATGATAATCTCTTTCCCTTTGATATTTCGTATGATGCGGTAGTTGCGCTCCAATATGCGGTTTTCGCCCCCTTTGGCTTCATGCAGGCTCTCGCGAGGTTCGAACACATCCACATCGTACAGCCCCGATGTCAGCTCTGGCCGGTGTGTGGCGATATACCAGTCGAGCCGTTTGAAACGCCGGGCATACTTGAACTCGTCGCTGCACGGCATGAACATCACATGATAGGGTTTTCCGTCCGCTTGCAGGGCGGTCATACACGCCTTGAAGAACTCGATACCGTGTATCTCTCCCTCCTTGAATTTGTATAGCGAACGGCAGAACGCACGTTGTTCGTCGTTGAGCAGCGCATTGTACCGTGACGGATAGTAATATCCGTAAAAGGTCATTCGGATTCCGTGCGACTTGAACGGCTTGAGCGGCTGGCGATCCTCGTACCGTTCCGGATGCGCGCAGCATAACATCCGGCAAGCCTCCCTGTGTCCGGCCATCACCGCCATACGGCAGTAACGGTCGCGCTCCTCCTCTTTGTCGGCCATCCTTGCGGCGGCAAACGCCGCCTCACCGGTTTTCCGTCGCCAGTAGCCGATGATGCTCCACAGCACACCGGCCACGCAAAGCAGGAACAGGAACACAAGCCTCTCGTTCATCCCCCTTAAAACAGCTTTTTTATATCCATCGAGAAAAATTCCTCTGCCCCGATACCGCCGTCACCGATAATGAACGACTTTTGCGGCTTGAAAAGCTCTCTGAACTTTTCAAGTCCCTCCGTCCGCTTTTCGGCATTGCTCTTGACCTCGATGGCTACCACCGAACCCTTCTTGCGGAGAATGAAATCCACTTCGTCATTGCGCTCGCGCCAGTAGAACACCTCGAAGCGATGCACGAACGACTGACTTATCAGATAAGCACCTATTCCCGATTCAAAGATATGTCCCCACGCCTTACGGTCGGTAATGGTTTGCTCGAACGTGAGCGGACTGTACACCGTTTTCAGGGCGTTGTTGTAAACCTGCAATTTCGGTATGCTCGCCTTCCGCCGTGCCGTGTCTATGCTGTACTTCTGAAGTCCGCCAAGCAGACCGCTGTCATTCAGCAGATTGATATATCCGGCCAGAGTCGCTGTATTGCCTGCGTCCTGCAATGCGCCGAGCATCTTGTTCAGGGACAGCAGGCTTCCCGAGTAGGCCGCACCTAACTCGAATGTCTGACGCAGCAATGCCGGTTTGCTGATGGGCGTGTCCATTAATATATCCTTGTTGATGGTGGCCTCGATAATCGACGACTGGATATATTGCTGGAAACGGTCGGTATCGTCAATCAATGAGGCCGCGCCGGGATAACCGCCATAGTACAGGTATTGGTCAAGCGAGAATCCGAAGCATTCTTTCATTTCCCCATAGCTCCAATGGCTCATGCGTATCTGCTCGAACCGCCCGGCAAGCGATTCCGACAGGCCCTTTTCCAACAGGACACGGCTGCTTCCTAAAAGCAGCACCTTGATGTCGCGGTCGTGGAACGTGTCGTCGTCCCACTCTTTTTTTACCACTTCGCTCCAGTTGGATATTTTCTGTATCTCATCGACGACAAGGATAACGCTGTCCCATCCGTTGCTCTCTTTCAGGCTGCGGACTGCCGCCCAGCAGTTCGATATCCATGCACTGTTCGTTGCCGGAACATTGTCGGCCGAATAGAACTGGTACGGAGCGTCCAGATCTTTCAGCACTTGCTTCACAACGGTGGATTTACCGATCTGACGTGCCCCCATTACTACCTGAATGAACCGTCTTTGCTCTTTTAGTCTGTTTATAATCGTCTGATATTCTGCTCTTTTATACATACTATTACATTTTACGCAGTGGACTGCTTATTTTTACGCAGTGCAAATATAATAAATTTATCCGAGACCGGACAATACATTTCCGGTTCTATTAATCTGCCGTCACTTTTATATGCTAATCTCTGTTCGGCAGGTCTGCTTTCTCTTTTCGTCGGCGAATTTAGGACGAAGCGCATAATCGCCAAAACCCATTTCATTCGGATAACGAAAACAGACTGTTGCACGGTCGGTTTTCTATCCGGATTTGTCTTATGATGCCGTGGCTTCTTCCTCTGGTTGCCTCAAAAATGAGAGTACAGCCCTGCGGCACGAAAGCAGGGAAATAAAAAAATAAAGTTTAACGATAAGCAACGAAAATGAAAGAGGAAATCAAACAAAACGGTAGAACGGTGTTGTCGGGCACTGACGGCTTTTCAATACCGATGTTTTTCAACAACTTGTGTGGGAAGAACTTTTCAGGCACAGAGTATCAGGAGTATATACGGAATATCGCTCTTGGAGAAATGGGCTTCAAGCTGGGAGAAATCGCGTTATACCGCGACGGGAAACAGGTCGGAACAGGCACGATTCCGGAACTCTGAACCGAGAAACAGAAAGATTGAAAACTTGATAATTTTATAGATATGGAAACAGCTACCATTCATCCGGCGGAAGCCTATCTGCGCAACAAACAAAACCCTGCCTATCTGTATGTAATGATTGCCGGCAAACGTAGGCGTCTGTTTATCAACCGAGACCAGAATGTTATTGGAATCATTGCACCGAGAAAACGGAGAAGTGGGTATATCTTCACCGATTGGGCGAGTATAGAGAAAATATATTATCCGTCCGATAGGCCGAAAGTGGATGCGGACAGGAAACTTATTCTGAAGTATCAGAAACTTGCACGGCTTGCCACACATACAAATGACTGGCTTCGGAAGATTGCCAATGCGGATTTGGATAAGTCCCTTTATGAGAACCACATCACAACCGGAACACGCATCGACGGCAAATGTATCAGGCTCTCTACAATCGAAAAGTATTGCAGCAGGACACAAATGTACCTCTTCAGGGAGGCAATGAAGAACAAAACAAGTTTTTACTCATTTCGCTTTAGATTCTGTGGCTATGACGGCACGCTGTGGTGTCAACCGCAAGAGAATGGCGACATGATGGCTGGCTTCAATAAGGAATACAGGAATTGCGGAAACGGCTATTATTATCTGCTTATCAATGACGAATGGATGATAGGTTGCGACGTTGACTGACAGTCGCATCCCAAACAGCAATCCGTGTCAGGCAAAGGTTTGACGCGGATTGTTGTTCCGTTCTGCCGGTACTCCCTTTTATATCATCTGTCGCTCCCTCCTGGTTATAAATAACACCCTTCCTCTTATAGTCTGCCTCCGGCATAGCGCGTCCGGTTTGCCTAAAGAGACTTGCGACAGTTTGTGTAACACGTTACATAAACTGCCGCAAGCCACTTTTGCAAAAGGACGGACACGGACAGACTTGAAGTTACTGACGGCGATATGAATATTGCCGTCAGTAGTTCCAAGACAGTCCGTCGGGAAGTCCGTCCCGGCCGGCCGCTTCACCTTTTTACCGATCCTCACCTCCCTTTTCTATCTATTTCCGTTTACCGCTTTTTCGTGTCGTACAACCTGCCGTGGGTTGAATTTTTCCGCAAAGGTAACCGGCTGTCACAATCTTGCCAATGCCGGCTTCCTGCCGCGAGTGAGGCGTAAAAATCTTCCTCTCCGTTGTCGAGCGTATTTTTCCGCTTCAGCATTGTCCGATTGCTCCTGCCACCTCTGGATGCAGAAAAAATCATCCCGGCGGTCGAACAGACCGAACAGAGGGAAACAAACAAAATAAGATTGAATATGAGTTACGACAAATTGAAATCACTGGTGGCAAATGTGGAAGCCATAGAAACTGCAATGAAAATCAGGTTGCAGGGCAGAAACGCTACCCAAGAGGAAAAAGCCGTGTTGGCAAGGTATTCGGGTTTTGGCGGCATCAAGGAAGTGCTGAATATCGGCACAGACCGACCCATTGGCGGCAACATGGACGAACCAATCAGCAGGTTGCAGGAGCTTATTGACGAATATCCCGGTTTCACGGAAGCGATGCGGAACGCGGTTATCGAAAACATCAAGGCATCCGTACTCACGGCGTTTTATACCCCTAAATTCATAGTCGATGCAGTGGCAAATCAGATACACGTCACATTCCGGCAAAACGGCTTGCAAATGCGCTCGTTCCTCGAACCGTCAGCAGGTATCGGCGGTTTTCTGCCTGTCGCCATGTCTGACACATATAGCTATGCGATTGAGAAAGACCATATTTCAGGACTTATACTCTCGTTGTTACAGGACGATGCGACAACAGGCACAGGTGGCTTTGAGGAAATCGGAGATATGGATTTTGGACATACGAAATTCGATGTCATAGCCTCAAACATCCCATTCGGAAATTTCCGTGTGTTCGATGCGGAGCTGTGGAAGAAAGGCGGCGTATATGAACAGGCAACCAAGACCATACACAACTACTTCTTTGTAAAGTCTATGGATTTGCTCAACGAGGGCGGCATACTCGCATTTGTGACCTCAAGAGGCATCGCCGACACTCCCGGCAACAAGTTCGTGCGTAAATATCTCGTGAGCAGTGCCGACCTGATTAGCGCAATCCGTCTGCCCGACACGCTTTTCATGCAGACAAGCGGCATAGATGTAGGCAGTGACCTGTTGGTATTCCAGAAGAATACACGCAAGACCATGCTGTCACAGCGCGAACAGGCATTTTTGCAGGTCAGCAAGGAAATGGTGGATATGACAGGAGCGACAACCGAATACACCAACAGATTTTTTACATTGCCAAAAACCACACTTGCCACCAACAGCCGCATAGTTACCAACCAGTACGGCAAGTATGTACGCAAATATCAATGGATGGGTGATGAAAACGCCATGTCTCAATATCTTTCCGCATTACTCAAATATGATTTTGACCGCTATTTCCGCAAAGGGCTTTTCATGGGCGGCGAAGCTCCGGCGCAGATGTCGCTTTTCGGAAGTGCTGCCATCGAAGCTGCCGACAGGGGCAGACGTGCCTACACGGACGAGCCGGAGGCATGGATGAAAGACGGTGCATTGGTGATGTTCGAGGGGCAGGTGGGGGTTATCCGCTTCCGCAAGTCAAGCCATTATACAGATGTTGCCGTCGATTTCGTGCCGGTGGACGAGGGCAAGGTAAACACGGACAGGGCTAACGATTATTTCTCCATCCGCAAGGCATATTTTGAACTGTCTGTCAAAGAGCGTGAGGAACAAAAGGAGCAGCCTTGCTTGCGTGAGCGGTTGAATGCGCTCTATGACGCATTTGTGAGCAAATGGGGCTGTTTTCATGCGAACGGCAACAAGGAGCTTATTATGCTTGACAGCCTCGGCGTAGAGGTGTTCACGATTGAAATGCAGGTAGGCAAAGACATTTTCAAGTCGGACATCATGCGAGAACCAACCGCATTCAAGGTCATAGACACGGATAAGACGCTGACAGTTGATGAAGCACTGGCGAGCAGCCTCAATTTTTACGGCTGTGTGGATATGGATTATATCATGCAGTGTACCGGCATGGATAAGGACGGTGTTATCAACGGACTCAAGGGCGATATTTTCTATAATCCCGTCCGTGACACATGGGAACACAAAGGTAAATTCATTGCCGGTAATGTCATAGAAAAGTGCAAGGAGATTGTTTCCTGTCTGCCGGATCTGTCCCCTATGGAGAGGGATTGGGCGGAGACCTCTGTAAAGGCGTTGGAGGCAGCCGTGCCTGAACCGATACCATACGAAGAACTGGATATCAATATGGGCGAGCGTTGGATTGACACGAAAATATATGCGGATTTCGCGGCGGAACTTTTCGGAACGGCAACCGATGTGATGTACTTCGATGTGAACGACACCTATTTGGTGCGTCTGAAAGGCAATTCCCCCATAGCCGACAACACCTATTCCGTGCGCAATTACAACGGTGAGGAATTGTTTGTTCACGCATTACACGATACCGTCCCCGAAATCACCAAAGAAGTTTACCGTGGCGGTGACACGGTGCGCGTGCCCGATGAAGATGCTATACAGGAAGCGGCGGCCAAAATTCAGGAGATAAGAATACGTTTCAATGAATGGCTCGATAGCCGGTCGGTAGAAGTGCGCGACAATCTTGTGAGGGTGTATAACGAACGCTTCAATTGCTATGTGCGTCCGTCTTATGACGGCTCGGCACAGACATTCCCGAACCTCTCTTTCGAGCAGTTCCCTTACGACAGCCTCTATCCCTCGCAAAAGGATGCTATTTGGATGATTAAGCAGAATGGCGGTGGTATTTGTTGGCATGAAGTCGGAACAGGCAAGACGATGATTATGTGTGTCGCAGCCTACGAAATGAAACGCCTCGGATTGGCGCAGAAGCCTATGATTATAGGACTGAAAGCCAACGTTCACGAGATTGCTGACACGTTCCGCAAGGCTTATCACTCGGCTAAGATACTCTATCCGGGTAAAGAGGATTTTACCTCTGCAAAACGCCATGAGGTGTTTGCCAAGATAAAAAACAATAACTGGGACTGCATTATACTGACGCATGAGCAGTTTGGCAAAATACCCCAGTCGGAAGAAACCATGCTTGAGATATTTACCGAGGAACTGCGCGATGTCGAGCGTAATCTGGTGGTATTGGAACAATCTGCCATGCGTAGCCGTAGCCGGAGGATGCAGCAAGGACTTGAAAAACGCAAACAGAACCTTGCCGCCAAACTTCAGGAGCTACGGATGAAGATTGAGAATCGTAAAGACGATGCTGTGGATTTTCATTCGATGGGTATAGACCACATATTTGTAGATGAGAGCCATTATCAGAACTTTTATGAATTTCCTAAATTTCGCATCAAGTTGCTGATTCTTATTTTGTTGCATTTTAATATAGTTCGGATTATTTATTGAGTGAGTTGTTATGAAATGAGGCATTGTACTTATTACAAGCACAATACCCCACATTCGTCATTTATGCAAACCCAAGAAAACCTCAAGTTCCATTTTACCTTTTGCCGATTTCCATTTCTTACCAACGCACCTCTGGTTTTCATCCTCAAGCGTTTCCAATGCTTTTTCCTCTTGTTCGGTAGTTATGTCAAGATATACCATTGTCGTTTGGATATTCTCATGCCCAAGCAAATAAGAGATTTGGGCAATGTTCATGCCGTTTTCAAGCCAATGGGATGCTTTGGCGTGCCTGAACTGATGCGCATGTATGTCCAAAGGAACGTCACTGCATTTGCCATGCGCCATCTTTGCGTACCTTTTCAGCATTTTATTAACATTTTCCGCAGACATGGGCGTGTATATACCTCTGCTTTTTGAACTGAAGAGTAATGCTTCAGCATCGCCAGGATTAGGATGATACTCGGTAAGGTATTTCTTCAAATATTGAACAGGCTTTGCCAGAAGAGGTATTGGGCGTCTCTTTCGTCCTTTTCCTATGACAATTATGTGAGGCTTTGCGCAGTCCATGGTAATATTGCAAATCTTCAGCGTCAAAAGCTCATTGATGCGCACGGCAGTCGAATACAGAAGAAGCAGAAGCGTGTAATCACGAAAACCAATGGCGGTTCTTTGGTTTGGCATGGATAAAAGCGTGTCAACAGCCAACTTGCTGAGCCCGATCACTTTCCTTTTTGGAGTTTTTTCATTCGGCACATTCTCCGCCTGCAGGAACACTGAAACGAATGATATGTCATTATCTGATAGGTATTTCAGAAAAGCGCGCAAGGCGGACAATCTCACATTGCAGGTTGCCGGGCTACAGTTACGGACTTTTTTCATCCAAACAATCCACTCCTCAATGTTTTTCTTGCAAAAGCAATCAGCATTCAACGTTTCGGGCGTTATGCCTTTTACCGTTCTGAGGAACTCTGCATAAAGCGTCATGGAAACATGGTAGTTTCTTAGGGTATGTCGGCTGCACGCCTTGATGGAAGGCACATGGTGTTCAAGCCAGTCATGCAGGCACGCGGCAATCTGCATGGCCTGTGGGTTAATCTTCTTTTTCATAATCGTCTTGCGTTAATTGTTGGCTGATTTCATTGTCGGTACACGCCATTATGTCCGAAATCGCCGGAGTCAAAGAGTAGTAAGCCAATGTACTTTCTATTTGCCTGTGCCCCATACTCTTGCTTAGAGCCAGCAATTTGTCATGTACGGCAAATCCTTGGTGTGTCCAGCTGTTTATGTTCTCTATGGCGTAGTTGTGCCTTAGTTCGTATGGGATTGCGCGGGATGAATTGCAGCTTTGCCACAGCACCCTGAAGTGGTACGTTACCCATACAGGAGGGTGCGGCTTGTCATCCGGTGTCGGGAAAAACACCCTACGGTTCGGAATCAGCCCATCTATTTTTCCGTCATAAGTACGCATCAGGGGCAACATTGTGTCATGGAGGACTACATAATGCTGGTCATACCCTTTGCCACGTTTGATGGATACCACGCCATTTTCAAGGTTTACGTCATCGCGTTCCAGCAGGATGGCCTCGGTTGTCCTTATTCCTGAACTGTACAGTAAACGGAAGAACACCGGCAGTGTCATGCGCTGGATGGCCGCGAGTCTGCCACGCCTTGGCTTTATGTTGTCGCAAGCGTCAAAGAAGCGTTTCAATTCATAGTGTGTAAAAGGATGCGGCGTATAAGTCCTCGGCACAGACCTTGGCACTTGCGGCAAGTCAATTTTCGTCATTCCACGCTTGTTCATGTACTTGATGAAGTCTAAGACAGGATAGACACGTGACACGCAGGAGTTTGTGCATTCAGTCGGACGTTGCCTGCACCATCTGTCCACGATTTCTTGGGTAAGCTCAGTTTGTCCCGGATATTCCCTTGCGCAAAAATGATCGAACAGTATTACGTTCTTGACATAGCTATGGCTGTTACGCCCGGAAGCCTTGCGGTATTTTACATACCCTTCTATAGCGTTGGATAGGAATGAAATAGTTTTCATACGTCAAACACCCCCTTTCCTACGGGAAAGTATTCTATGCTCAATGAACATTCCTTCAGCCTCTTGAATTCCGCACTAAGGTAGCGGTCGAGAGAATCCGGGGACGCATGGCCGAGGGTGGCACTTATAACAGGTTGCTGCACACCGCCCTGCAACAGGGCCGTTGCCACATTGTGGCGGAACAGATGCAGACTCTTTCTCTCATTTTCACCTTGTCTTATTCCTGCTTTGCACATGACTTTTGAGCATATAGCATCGAGATTGCTTGTATGAAGCCTTCTGTATGGCACCTGTACTGTGAGAAAAACATATGGTTCCGGGCTTCGGGGACGTTCTTTGAGCAGGTAATCAAATACAGCGTTTCCTACCACGGCACGGAGTGGCAATGTCAGGGGCTGTCCCGTCTTTGCCTGAGTGATTTTTATCAGGTCGTGTTCCCAATCGAAGCTGTCAAGCGTGAGTGCAGAGATGTCACATCCACGCAATCCCGTGTACATGGCCAAGGTTATGATGGCTTTGTCCTGTAGAGATATTGTGCTATCGTGTTCTAAAGTATGCCTGATAGCAGTCAGTTCTTGCTCCGTAAGGTATTGAATGTTTTTCCGCATATTGGGTATGGACGGCAGGTATGCGATTATACGTTCAACGGATTTGCCATAGTGAGGCAAACAGGCTTTCAGCCCATATTCCACCGAATATTTGAACGAATGGCCCATTTTCGGTTTTCCGTCTTTGGAAAACACTTCCAATACCGCATTTTCTGTTATTGATTCGAATGAGTACACCCCCATTTCCTGTAGCCGGAAGAAGAACGAAGATAGCGCATACTTCACATTTATTGAAAATTTGCAACGTCTGTCTACCATGTTGAAAGCCATGTCCGTTACATCCTTGTATTCTGCGCCGAGCAACTCATAGTGGTGAGGCTTGCTGTAGTGTTTGCAACCATCGGGTAATAATCCATTCTCAATATATTGGCAGATTACACGCAACAGGCGTACCTTGTTCCTGTAGGTATACTTGTTGGACCACAATTCTTTTAATATCGGTTCAACGTCGGAGAAACTCTGCCATTTATAATGGTTAGCATTTTCCGATAGCCACTCAGCCATTTTCTTCACATAGCCTATGTACATGGCTGAATAACCGGTTTCTTGTAAATAAGAAACAAGCCCCTCGACTTTTTCATTCAGATTAAATATGTCCATAATCGCATCTTGTTTAAAAGTTATTCTACAATTATGACGGAATATAATCAGAACTGTTTACAGATCAAAACAAATGATTACTAAATTATTGCTGTCCGGTAAAAAACGACAAAATCATATATTCTCTACAAATATAATAAGTTACACCTGTTTTACGAAAAAGGGCTTGTCATTTGAGGCGATGTGAAATTGGTAGCATTAAGCATCAAAAAGCCCTTAAAAGACATCTATACGAGTCTGTTTCATGCTGTATGAGATAAAAATAGTCCATTTCCTATCATGTCAAAGTTTTACCGGACAGCAATATTACTAAATAATTGAGTGATTTAATAGGAAACTCATAAAAGTTCTGATAATGGCTCAAATCCGAAATTTTGGATTTGAGCCACATTTTCAAGAACTTAATGTTTCAGACGCGCCATTCGAGAGTAGCCGGTATCGGCAACACGCAAGGTTCGCAAAGGGCGATGAACCTCTTGTTCGCCATCCGCGACATTCAGCTACGCACAGGGCGCAGCCTCGGCGCGACATTCCTTTCGGGTACTGTTGTCGTTAACGCCTTGACCGAACTTTATGTGATGTTCAAATACCTGCGGCCACAGGAGCTGCAGAGCCAGCAGATTTCATGCTTCGACGCGTGGGCGGCTATCTTTACTCAGAAATCCGCCGACTATGAGCTGAATGTGACAGGAAAGGTGAAACGCAAAGAGCGTTTTCGTACATACATTAAAGTTCCCGAACTGGCTATGTTCCTGCGAGAGATTACGGATTATCGCACTGCCGATATGATAAACCTCGATGTGCCGGAAAAGAACGTGCGCTTCCTCTCTCATGCACCCACTATCCAGCAGGAGGAAATGATCGGGCGGCTTATGGCTTTTGCCGGTAACGGAGTATGGGCGGATTTGGGACTTGACACGCCCGAACCTGATAATCTCGATAAGGCGAAGATGCTGATTGCGACCAATGTAGCCCGAAAAATGTCACTTGATATGCGATTGTTGGGCGACAAGTTCACTGACGATGATAACAATAAGGCTTCCATCTGTGCAAGAACCGTCTATGATTATTATGTGCGCTCAAGTGCCAATAAGGGGACGCAGTTCATTTTCAGCGACCTTTCGACATACAAGCCGAATGAGTGGAACATATACAGCGACATCAAGCAAAAACTGGTGCGGCTCGGCATCCCTGAAAATGAGATACAGTTTATCCAGTGCGCCACTACCGAGAGTGCAAGGAAACGCCTCTTTGACGATATGAACGCTGGCAGGGTGCGTGTGCTTTTCGGCTCTACTACCATGTTAGGCACAGGCGTGAACGCCCAACAGCGAGCCGTGGCGGTGCATCATCTGGAGGTTCCCTGGAGGCCGGCAGATTTGGAGCAGCGCAACGGCAGGGCTGTGCGCAAAGGCAATACCGTGAAAATGTGGGGCGGTAACGTGGTTGACATTGTAATCTACGGCACTGAAAAGACATTGGACGCTTACAAGTTCAACCTGTTAAGGAATAAGCAGATGTTCATTAATCAAATCAACGACGGCACAATAGGCGCGCGACGCATTGACGAGGGCGGCATGGATGAAAACAGCGGTATGAACTTCGCCGAGTTTGTGGCTATCCTGTCAGGCAATACCGACTTGCTGAATAAGGCAAAACTCGATAGCCGGATTATGCAGCTTGAAAAGGAACAGGCCCTTTTCAAGAAAGAAAGCATCCGTGCCGAGCGTAGGATTGCCGACAACCGCGAAGCCATTGCGGAGGCTAAACGTACCGAAGCCAAATTCAAAAAGGATTTGGAATATATGGCCTCATATAGCGGAACACAAGAAATCCGGCTTCTCAATCTGCAACAGGCGACCGCAGAGCAGACCGGACGCGAACTGCACCGCATAGCCAAGACCTACCGCAGTGACGCATACGGCACTGTCGGAACGTATGCAGGGCTTAACCTGTTGGTGCGCAGCGTGTACGATGTCACAGGCTCATTCGAGCGCAACACGTTCTTTGTCGAGGGGTTAAGCGGCCTGAAATATCGCTGTGGAATGACCGGCGCATTGCCGCTCGGCTTCGTGGAATCGGCGAAATATCCGCAGGAGACATTAAAGAAACTTCCGGCTCATATTCAGAGACAGCAGGATTTGGCTAAGCAGCTTGAAAAGGAAATCCCTGTATTGCAGGATATTGCTTGCCGCCAGTGGAGCAAGGCCGATGAACTGGCAAGGCTCAAATGCGAATGCAAGGAATTGCAGCATAGGATTGACGAAAGTCTCAAGGAGGCCGAACGTATAAATTCCGTTCCCGACACGATACCTGCCCGGTGCGAGGACACGCCAAAGGCAGCCTAATACCCCATTTCATATTTAATCTTTTCCCTCTGTTCGGTTGCGATAACCCGACAGGGGGATTTCTTATTTAGCCGTTCTGCCCGAAAAAACTCCGTTTTTAGCTCCGCCTATCCTTTTCAACTCTCCGGTCATGCTTCCCCGGATCTCCTTTTATATCCGGTTTCCCTGCTTTTGTATTCCATACTGGCATCCCCTTTTCTACCCATGTTCTGTTACCGCTTCCCCGGCTTCGCTCCCTGTCGTACCGGTTTGGTTTTATCAGATGCAAAGGTCGGCCGTCGCGCTTGATCCGGCGGCTTGAAATGTATTTCCGGCAAATTCTTCCTTTCTGCGAAAGAGTAATTGGCCGTAAAAGCCTGACGGATGAAGCTGTACCGACTGCCGGATACCGCATCCATAAAACCCCAAAGCGGTTCCGTCAGAAAGGAATCGAGCGGAGGGAAAATAAAGAAACGGATTATTAAAGGTAACGGTAGGGCTAACCACCTGCCACAAAAATTTCTCTATTATGTTATACGTTCATACTATCGGTCGCATCGGCCAGGATTGCAAGGTTATCGACGGAACGCACGGTTCGTTCATCTCTTTTGATGTTGCTGTGGATAATTATGCGCACGGCAATAACGTCACTACATGGGTGAGGGTGCGGAGTAAAAAGGAAAACCATATCCGGCTGTCGGAATATCTGACCAAAGGACGGCTGCTGCTCATCGAGGGGACACTCTCGGCATCCTTGTGGAAGGACAGAAACGACGAGTCCCAAATCCAGTTCTCCATAACGGCGGATGCGCTGGAGTTTATCAATACAGGAAAGCGTGAAAACCAGAACAACGCTTCCGGTGCGGTTGGTCAGGACACGGTTATGGATGATTACCCTGAGCCTCCTGCCGATATGTCGCAAGACGTTACGGATGATTTGCCGTTCTGATATTGTTCCATATATCGCAGATAATCACGCGATACTAAGTGTAGTATATACTATTTGTAGTAAATTAGGACATCTGCCGATTGCTCCTTATAGTATATGCTGCATTTAGTAGTTTAGTAAAGTAGTATAGTAGTAAATACTCAGATACTATATTACTAAAATAATTGAAAGTAGTAAAATAGTATATACTAACAGTAGTATTTACGAATAATAGTATTATCTTTGTGCCATCAATAAAAGCATCTGACAATGACAAAAATAATTGCAATACTGAACCACAAGGGCGGGGTGGGGAAAACCACTACAACCATCAACCTCGCTGCCGCCTTGCAGCAGAAGAAAAAACGTGTGCTGGCTATTGACATGGACGGTCAGGCAAACCTCACGGAATCTTTCGGCCTCTCTATCGAGGAAGAACAGACCGTTTACGGAGCGATGAGAGGCGAATATCCGCTACCGGTTATCAAAGCCGAAAACGGTATCTCCATTGTTCCGGCCTGTCTCGACCTGTCGGCTGCAGAGTCGGAGCTTATCAACGAACCCGGACGCGAGCTTATCCTGAAAGGGCTGATAGCCCGGTTGCTCGAAACCTGTAAGTTCGACTATATACTTATCGACTGTCCCCCCTCATTGGGACTGCTTACGCTGAACGCCCTTACTGCGGCCGACTACCTGATTATACCTGTTCAGGCACAGTTCCTTGCTATGCGTGGAATGGCTAAGATTACAAATGTGATCGAGATTGTCAGGGAACGCCTGAACCCGAACCTGAGTATAGGCGGCATCGTCATAACCCAGTTCGACAAGCGCAAGACGCTGAACAAAAACGTGTCGCAGCTCATCAGCGAATCTTTCTGCGACAAGGTGTTCAAGACTGTCATTAGGGACAATGTGGCACTGGCCGAGGCTCCGATAAAGGGTCTGAATATTTTTGAGTATAACAAGAACAGCAACGGAGCCAAAGACTATATGTCGTTGGCGCAAGAGGTGTTGAAACTGAAATAAACGGCTATGGCAAAGAAAGATTTGACCGGAGATATGAAAAGCGGACTGGACGGATTGTTATCCTCCACCAAGAGAACCGTAAGCGAGAAGCCGCAGGCAGCACCGGCGACTAAAAAAGAGCCGGCGGTGCATTGCAATTTTGTGATAGACAAGAGTATTCATACCCGGATGAAATACCTTGCCATAGACAAAAATATGTCCCTCAGAGACATTGTGAACGAGGCTATGAGGGAGTATCTGGAGAAGCATGGGAAATGACCCGGCTTATCCCCGGTCTCCCATTTTTATGTGCGTGGCATCACCACAGCCATGCCTGTTCCATACGCCGATGCGCCTATTGGCACTGTACACTTGAAACGGCTTTCAGGCATCAGGCCGCTTAATCCTTTCTACACATTATAAACTCAAATCAAATGAATAAATCCTTTCTCCAAGAAATATCAGAGAAAATCAATGAACGTAAAGACAGCTCAATAACCGAGGAATTGTGCTGTCATTTTTCACAAAGCCCCGATAATGAGCAGTGTGGTAAAGCTGTTAGTATCAGGAGATATAAAAATCCGTATACCAATAAAAATGTATATGGATTAAAAACAAAAAACTATCCTTTATCGGAAATAGCGTATGCGTTGGAAAATGAAGATAATGCTGTGTTTAATGCGATGAAGCAAATTCTGCCGCATTTGACTGAAAAAGAGTGGGAGGCATTTACTCGCTTAACAACTTTAATATATTGTGATTTAGAAAAAGGAATTAATTAAATTAAGTTTATAACAAGCGGATTATATCGTTCATTATTTAATTGAATAAGAATATGGAAAAAGATATGGCAATCCCAATTGAATTGGACGTTTGGCAAAAAACTTCTGAATATGCTATCATAGAGCAATATGATGATAGTATGGTAGTGCGGTTTCAATATTGGAATGAAAAACAGGAGACAATAAATGATAAAACCGCAGTATTGATGTTCACGAATGTTTATGCTGTCAGATTTTGCCGCTATAATAAGACACGGTATTATCCCAAAGAAAATGAACATTCATACAAATCATATTATTTAGAGATCCCTAATTCAAGCTGGATAGATGATTTGAAAAATGAACGAGCATCTTATGATATTAATTGGGAGAAATATGATCACCGGAAATATCGCCATTATGTATTTCAAAACAACTCTTATTGGATTGAGATAATTGCAACTAACGTACATTTTCAAATAGAGAATCGATCGGATTGTCATAATAAAATATGGAATGACAGTAAATAACAAACGGATAAATTGCCCTTGAAAGGTTGGTTAGCCGCCGGACATTCTTGGCGGATTATTTCTCAAACAGAGGTCATTTCCTGTAAATGGCCTCTTGCTTTTTTACCGGCTTCGTAAGGTTGCCGCCAATCACTCCGTCGTTCGTCAGAACCGTCGGATCGGTGCAGGTTTTGTTTCACAAAGTGCCCCGATACTGTTTTATCCGTCCCGTCTGCCCCGGTTATACCGCTTATTCTCCCCATTCTAAGCCTCCTTCTGTCGGCATTACCCTTTCTATCTGCTCTAAATTATCGCTTGTTCGTCCCATTCCTGCCTGCTCCGGTTGGCTTTATCAGACGCAAAGGTGGGCCGCCGCGCTTGATTCCATCGCTTTGAAGTGCATTTCCTGTAAAATTCTTCCTTGCCGTGCAAGAGTAATTTTCCGGAAAAAGCGTTGGAAATCGCTTATTCGTCAGCCCTATACCGCATCTGTAAATCCCAAACGGTTCGGCAGAAAAAAGAACCGAAAAAAAGGGAAAATAAAAAACAGACATTTAATATAAACAATTTAAATCAAAGGAATTATGGCAACAGCAACTATTCAGGCAGCAGAGAGAAACAACGTATCGGTAGCATTGGCGAATATTCAGCCGAGTAATTATAACCCTCGCAAGAACTTTGACGAAAAGAGCCTTGCGGAGTTGGCAGACAGCATCCGTCAGCAGGGAGTGTTACAGGCTATCGGGATACGCCCCATTGCGGACACAGACCGCTTTGAGATTGTTTTCGGCGAACGCAGATACCGTGCATCCCTCATGGCAGGTTTGGAAGAAATACCAGCCGTCATATTGGATGTGTCGGACGAGACAGCCGAAGAACTGGCAGTGACCGAGAACCTGCAGCGCAAGGACGTTACACCCATTGAGGAAGCGAACGCCTACCAAAAACTCATAGAGAGTGGTCGTCACGATGTGCATTCTTTGTCGGTGCAGTTCGGCAAGAATGAAACCTATATCCGCACACGGCTCAAATTCGTGTCGCTGATACCCGAAATAGCAGCACTTTTGGACGCTGACGAAATTACCGTCAGTGTGGCAACCGAGATATGCCGTTATGGGGAAGATGTGCAGAAAGATATATATGATAAGCATTTGAGTGAGGAAGTGAGGTATAACAGTTGGCGTGGCTTGAAAGCTGCCGAGGTTGCAAAGAACATCGAGCGGAGCTACACCACCGACCTCAATAGATATTCATTCGACAAGACCGTCTGTCTGTCATGCCCTCATAATACTAATAATATGATGTTGTTCTGTGAGGGTGGTTGCGGAAATTGCGCCAATCGGAAATGCCTTGAGGATATGAATGCAGCCTATGTCGTGGAGAAAGCCGTGCAGCTCATGGAACAGCACCCCGAAGTGCCTTTGTGCAAAAATATGTACCAATGCAATCAGGAAGCGGTAAATCACCTGACCGATATGGGGTTTGAGGTAGAGAATGAAGTCCATTCAAATACATATCCCGAAATGCCCCAAGCCCCCGAAAAAGAAGATTATGAGACCGCAGAGGAATACGAGAAAGCGCAAAATGATTACGAACGCAAAGTGACCGATTACAATGCCAAATGCGAGGATATCCGATGCAAAAGCGAGGCAGGAGAGATAATCCCATATATCCGCATTGATTATTCCGATGCCGTTTGCTGCTATGTCAGAAAAAATCTGCTTCTCGCCGTAAAGGACAAAGAGAATGAAAAGAATGTCTCACCAATCGAAAAATTGGAGAAACAGGACAAGCGCAATAAGGAGATTGCACTTGAAAAGACCGTGGAAGATACCAAGTCCGAGATTATGGAGATTGATATGTCTGAAACCAAGTTTGGCGCAGACGAGGAAAAAATGATGTACTTCTTCATGCTGTCGTCACTCCGTAAGGAGCATTTCGAGGCTATGGGTATCGAGAATGACGAGCGGTATTACTATCTTGACGGTGAAGATAAGATGAAGATAATAGCCAATCTTACAGGCAGACAGAAAGCCATTATCCGCCGGGATTTCCTGCTTGCCAATTTCAAGAACGCCTCAGGTGCTAATGCCACAGCATCCCTCTTGCTCGATTTTGCCAAAAAGCACATGCCCGACCGACTGGCTGAAATCCAAAACGGACACAATGAGGTTTACGAGAAGCGACATCAACGCATCGAGGAAAAGATTGCCGTCCTGTCGGCACAGGAAAAGGCGAAGCAGGAAGATGCTCCCACCGAGGACAGCCAACCCGAAGAACAGCCACAGACCGAAGAAGTAGCAGCGTGATACGCCACAATATGACAAAGGACGGATTTTTCCGTCCTTTGTTGTTACCTCGCTATTCTGTAGGATAGACGGCGAGCCTATCCCTTTTTATCTTTTCCGTCCAGACACTCCACACGCGCCGCGATTTCCTGTTCTATCATTCCGATCCACGCTTCGCCTATACCTGCCTTTCCGGCATACTCCGCGTAGTTCGAAACCGTTTCCACCGCCTTTTTTATGAACGGTTCTGCTGCCTTGATGTCATATTTCCGGGCTATCTCCATCAGGTCGTCAGCCGTAATATCCTCTGTTTTATTGTTCACAGCCATGCTGTGGCGGTTGACGTAGTACGGAGCTTCCGTATCGACGGTAAACGTGTAGTCGTAGGCTGGGGCGACGTGCCACTCTCCGTTTTGACCCATCATGAAACTGAAGTTCTTGTTATGGTCGTCCACGTTTCCGCCCAGCACGTTCATCACCATAAGGCGGAACAACTGCTGCAGCTCTGCCGGAGGCACACCGATGCGGTGAGCCGTGTCGAACAGATCCTCGTAGGAGTCGGCCGACGGTTTCATGGCTGCCAATGTCTGTATATGCACCTTTTCGCCATCCCTGCGGTCAAACCGTTCCGTCAGGAAGTGTGTCGCCGTCTCGCCTTCAAGCAGGCGGCTCGGCATCATTCTCAGGCCGGCATCCACAGCCATCAGGTAATAGCTGTATTCTATCCTGGTTGTCGGCATCTTCAGATGCTCGTCGAACTTGATAATCATGGGCGTGTAGCCCGGATAGGGCGTGGCCACCTGTCCGGAATAACATTGTCCTTCCTCTATATTGACATTCACCACGGCTTTGGGGCGACGTCCTCCGGCGGAAGTTCCCACCTTGAACAGACTTTCTATCATCAGGTCGCCGGATATGGCGGCATGGAAATTCCCGGCTTGTTCCAACGCACGTCGCGCCAGTTCGTACAGGTCGGTGATCTCCACGCGAAAAGGTGTCTCCATTTCCTCTGCGGTCGGAGGAATGAACTCCAAAGCTCCCATTCCGCGCCGCCCTATGTAGGCGAGGCGGTCAAGTGCCGACAGGTCTTTCACGCGGATGTGGCGAGCCTTCGCCCATTCGTTGAACACGGTGTTACCCCAGTGGTCGGGCAGCGAATCGGCCACGAATGACGGCAGCCCCCCGAATATCCGTTCCTCCTCAGGATAGACCGGCAGGCCGCGCAGAGCGGCTGCACCTTTTATCGGGGCGCGTAGCGGCGCGATGTCATATCCGCCCGACACAAATTCCGTATCGAAATAGAAGCAGGCTTTATTGCGGTGGCCCTCACGGCTCGACACGAGTGTGCCGGCCTTTTTGCCCCACAGCATCACATCAAGGCTCTCTATCATTGCTTTTTCCTCCTTACTCTTTTAGGTATCAGTTTCTCTATCTGCCTGAGTGCCATAGGCGGCATAGGCAGTTCCGGTAGCAGCTCCACGATACGTTGCTCCATACCGAGGGTACGCAGCAGCGAGATAAAGTTGCCCAGCGTCAGATTGCGGTTCACACCCTGTTCAAAATGGCTGATCGTCGTCTGGCTCACACCCGAGAGGTCTGCCAGCTCCTTTTGGCTCATTCGTGCCGCCAGCCTGTAATCCTTCAGCCGCTTTGCCAAAAGCAGCAGGATGTCGCTGTTCGTCGTATGCTCCGTCTGTTCCATATTTATATATTGCTATTTATCTGCAAAAATAGCAATAATTATCCATATATAGATACCTCACACACCTTTTTTACTGAAATATTCTCCGCTCATGGCATTTTCTGCCGTTACGTTCACCATGTCGCCGCCGGTCGGCTTTTATTCGATGCAAAGGTGGGCTGACGCGCCTGATTACGACACTTTGAAGTGCATTTCCTGTAAAATTCTTCCTTGCCTTGCAAGAGTAATTTTCCGGAAAAAGCGTCGCAAAGGGCTTTTTCGTCAGCTCCTTCATGGCATCGTAAAACCCGAAAGGCTCCGACAAAAGGTTGCCGAACAGAGGGAAGAAAAAACAACTTTTAAAATTCAAGACAATGGACAACATCAGAGAAAGCAAAGAGTATCAACTCGCAAAAGACTGGGAAAAGGCAGTGAACGATTACGGTTTCAACCCCAAACGCTTTGCAGCCGCTATCCCCGATATGCACCCCACATTGCAACAGAGCCTTTACCGGCTGATTAAGGAGTGCATCGTGGTAATGGCTGACGAGACACGCCGATACGATGACCGTAACCGCGCATCGCACGAGGAAGCGAAACGCATCATGGAGTATCTCAATGCAAACGGACGGAATATCCCCTTAAGATAACAAAACAGCGTATGAGAACACAGGAAATCCGATTTGACGGCAAAACGTATGTATGCCGCATCGTGAAATCAAACGAGGGCGAAGACCTCCTGATAGGTTCTACAAAGCTGCTCGATGCTCTGCATCCCGGCAGTTTCGAGGACGAAAACGAAGGTTTTGCCGGTAAGGAGGCAGAACGACTCTATGACGGGATTTTTTTCTTCACAGACAGCAACACGCTTGCGTTGCCGGACAATGCCCTTATTGCAGAACTCCAAAAGAGCAATCCCGAATGGTTCAACTGAAATTAATAATCATCTAAAAGTTAAAGCTATGAATGAAGAATATGTAATGCAGACTGCACAGACAATCCGACAGCAACTATGGTCTATGACCCCTTTTTCGATTCTCATGTCATGGGGAATCACACAGTTGGTCGCCACCACATTCCGCAATTTACCGGCGTTGCGGATGAAGGTAAACGGACGCCTCCATTCCGGTTATGTAATTATCGCGCTCAACGGCTCCGATTATTACGAGGTGTATCTGATGAAACAAAAGGACGGCGAGGCGGAATGCGTGCATAATGAGGTCTGCTTCGACGAGCTGGGAGACGTTATCGACTGTGCCATCGAAAGCGGAACGGATAAGGAGGAATACGACCGGTTTTGCAGCCGGCAAATCGCCGTATTGGTGAAAGTCCAAAGTGTCTGATAGGTTGGCTTACGAATGAACACTGCCTGCATCATGAAGATGTGGGCACTGTTTTCGTGCGGTTTACCTGTTATAGCTTTCTACAAATGAAGATAGTGTAGTGTGATACACCTTATCGCTGTCGGCGAAAAGGTTGCACCATACGATTATCAGCGTGGAATCCTTGCGGAAAGCTATGCACTTTTCAGGAGCTTCCGAAGGAATGTCTATATCCGCATAGCCTTTTTCCGGAATATCAGCAAACCATTTGATCTGCTTGTCGCCGCTATTTGGGAATGTAACACGGTCAATGCTTATACTTGTAGAATCATCCATCATTAGACCGCTGTAGGTGTCACAGTAATCTATGGTGGTTACATCTGCCGATGGCACTGCATATCTTAGAAAATCGCACACTACGCGGTTGCGCCACTCGGCTGTCATCATAGCGGAACTGTCGGCCTCGATTTTGCCGTCTGTCCGGCAAAACACAGTCTGTTCCGTCACCTCTTGCCCGGACATCGAGCCTGCCGTGACGACAAGCAGAAGAAACGTTATAACTATATGTTGAAATTGCCGGCTCATGTCAACGAGTAATATAATACCAACCCCAATATGACAATGTTAGTCAGATATATAGTTAATGAAAGCCACCACAAGGTGTTAGCACTGATATGTTTCCGTTGGGGATGGCTACGGAAATATGCTCGCTCTCGTTCAGGTGTAAACCAATATTTTTTCAATGGCCGCTCATAAAATAGAATAATTATGACGAATATACAGAGCGTGTAAAAGATTTTCTGCTTATCACTTGAGACCCAAAATATGACAGATAACGCCACAGGCCACATAAGTATCGAATATAATAACGCCTCAAAAGGCATCGGCCATCTTGCAGGGCCATAGTTCACACCCATATAATACAGTCGATCGAGCCAGTTGAACTTATATTTGCGTCTTTTGTCGGTCATTTTGATTATCCTCTCGTCTTGAATCAAGCCAATTTGAAAATCCGGTATTGGAAGTTCCGTTATCAACGGATTAAGTCGCGTATTCCAATATTGTGCTGTTTGCCGGCTGATTTCAGGACATTAGTAAAATGTCGGAACTTATGGTAGTTCATTCCTCCGTCCACATCCACTGCAAAACGGATTAACTTCAGTTCCTTTGTCATACCATTCTTACTGTATAGAATATCCACTTCAAGCACCGGCTTTTCCTCGGTTTGCCGCAAAAGCCAGATTGTCTTTACACACGGAACGGCGAAATCTATAATCTCAGCCTGATTCTCCCTGCGGCGAATCTTGCCGTTTTGCAGTTCAGCCTTACATACAAACATTTGCTCTGTGTCGTAGGCCACGGCACAGGGCTGATAATCCTCCGACAAAGCCCAAAGCAAATCCTTACCCGACATTGGAAATGCCGGGTAATTGGATTCTATGAATGTGGCTATGGAATGTTCTGATGAAAAAACGTCGGTGTCAAAGTAGTTGCCAAAACTCTCTTTAACTTCCCTGTGTTCTTTGGCCAACCGCCTGACAAGGAATCGTTGAAAGGCTACACCTGCAACCAACGTTCCTACTCCAACGAGAATCACACCAACCATAGGCAATAGCTATAATGTCAGCGGAAGAAGAAATACCACACAGCACCGGCAGTGATAAGAGCATACATCACATACTGCATTATCTGCATATACTTTTGGCTTCCTTTTTCTATGGCATTTTCAGGAGCTTGCGGATCTCCCTCGACAGCCGTGTCCGGTATATTTGAGAAGCCCTCTTTACCACATCCTTTTCCGAGAGCTACATTCTCTATCGGGAGTATTGTGTAATCTTTCCATTTAAAGAACCCTGTTCCGTCCCATTTGCCAAGTACGGCATAATCGCAGTCAAGCTCTGCGACACTGCCATTGGAAACAGCCATCGTAAAGATGAGAACACCATCGAAGTGGTTGCTGATTGTTATGACGTCATCGGCATCATTCTCGTCCTGGATATACTTTCCTGTGCCATCCTCAAACTCGACATCCCGGCAACCCGATGATTTGGAATTATATCTTATACTTCCCACAGGGAGTGTGTTGACCTCTTCCTTGATTGCCTCAAGGGTTTCAATGTCGATGCTTTCACTGTTTACCGGCATGGCAAACACACGGTAGGTTGTATCGTCGTAACGACAGTCACGCACCGTATAAAGGTGTACGAACTTGGGATTTACAATATGCTCGTACTTTTTAAGAAGTTTCTGGAACTTCTTGGCATTGGCTCCGGAGGGTGCTGTTCCGGTGCTGAACGCTTCTTTTAATACACTAAGTTCGTTCATATAGTATTGCTTATTGGTTTACAGGAATATTCCCTACGACAAAATTAACACTAATTCGCCATACTACAATAGTTTACATAGGTGTTTTTCAGCACAAAGTAATGATAGTGTGCGCTAAAAGTGCTATTTTTGTGATTGGAATTAAATCTCATCATATGGCTATGACTATTACCGGAATATACGATGCTCTGAACGGCAAGGCTGAATCGTTTTTCGAGTGGGCGCAGGCAAACCCGAAATTCGGGCTGCTGTTTGCCGCATTTCTGCTTGCCTTTTGGCTTACGGGGCTGTTGCTTCGGTGGAAATGGGCGTGCCAGTGGCAATTTTGGGGCAAACTATGGTTTTTCGACGACTGCTCGCCCGAAACACGCCGACGGATTCAGATTGTGCTAATCGGTATGGCGTTGATTGCCTGCCTGACGATGTTCTTTGTGTGGAAGTGAGAGTATGGAAAAGGGTAATCGCAAATACCGGATCTGCTTCATCGACTATCTATGGTATGTGGCCGAGAGATTCAGCGAGAGGGAGCATAACAATCTCAACGGAGGTATGCTGCTTTTTCAGTGCTGGTTCTTTGCGATACTCATACTTGTTGTCATACCGATGGCTTTTCGCTATCTCGGTTGGGCTATTGCCCTTGCCGTAGTGATTCCTATATGCTTTCTGCCTTCCTTATTCTGTAAACTGAGATATACCGCCGGACGGCGCACGGCACTCCGCGAACATTACCGTGACATGAAGCGTCCCGGCAGGAAGCTCATCACAATCATCCTTGTTGCCTTTGCACTGACGATTACGGATTTCATATTGATGTTCCACCTCGGATTTATACATTGGAGCAAATGAAACGGCAGGAGCATAAACAACGGTTCTATCTCTGGGATTACATTTGGTGGTATGGAGAGCGATGGGGGCAAGTGAGACGGACGAGCCGTATGGATGGTTCCTTTTTGTTGTATTGTTACATTATGTCACTAATCATTTTGCCATTGATGGTCTTATCCTTCCGGATTTTCTCTGACATCGCAATGATACAGCTTTTCGTATGGATCGCCATCGCTCTTGCAGGACATAGCTGGGTTCAACGAATATACCGCAGACGCGGAAAAGCCGTGCTGAAACACTATTACAACTGCAGTTTCTACGAAGCCATTGCCGTTCTGTTGTTCATCCTCTCGACAGCCATTCAGTTTTTTCTGATGTGGCTTTGGGAAATAAATAATAAATTCTAGACACCATGAAAATATATCAACTCAGAACAATCAGCAATCCTCAATATGCACACATTAATGCACAGATGGGGCAGAATATTGATAATGGAGGTAAATTGCAGGTTTGTTGGGACAATTACTTGGCAAAAGGTAACAACATATCTGATTGGTGCTATTCCTCTTATCTTATTTGTGTTCGTCATGTAGCAGAGCTACTAATGGATAAGTTTTCGGGTTTGAGTTTGGCAGAACTTGAATGGCGAAAAAATCCAATCGAGGAATGTGTGAAAAATGTCAAACGTTTAAAATGGCTTCCGAAAGAACCGGTAGATATGGTTCATATATTTTCTACCAAAGAGGTTCTCCCTCTTAAAGAAAGCACAATAGAATATGGCACATCAGTAATTAATGGCAGGCCATGTATTCAGCAAATACACGGTGGTGCAGAATGGTCATTAGTGACAAAAAGCATAACACCACGCAACAGGGATATGGGATTATTCATATCTGAAAAGGATATAGTCGATTCTGATTTCTTTCGGCCAGCCAACACCCCGATTTTACTCTGCAAGGAATATGTGAAATCCGAACTTGAACAGATTGGTTATAAAAATTTGATTTTTCTTGAGGTTGGAGAAATCATTTCATAGTGTCGATAAGGATAATTAATAGATAGTCTTATTAATCTTATGTCCGGCAGCGTTCCGCTTTAAGCGGTAGTGCTGTTTGTTGCTAACATTTTATTGTGTCAAATCATTATTAGTTTTACAACAGACCAATGACATTTGCAATAATAAATATTGTCGCTATGTTGTTGTATACCATCTATATCTATCATTGGAAGTTGTAATATCTTTCCTTTCATCACAATCTCAAACTCATTGGAATGCCAATCTTTAAGTTCTTGTTTTTCTATTGTGAAGCCACAACTCTGTAAAAGTGTTGTAAGCTCTATTATAGGATTACATATTGATTTGTATTGACACATATTATTTTTTCTTTGTTGATAATGTCTGGCGGATAATCGACCTTTCTGATGTTAAGTTGATTGTTGTCAACTAAATTCTATAATGATTATAACTTAATTGTATGCCTTTTCAAAGTAATTCCGTCAGTGAAAACTTGCTTTAAGGATAGTTTAATACTACTTTCCACATAATCTGTCATATCATTAAATTGGGCATAATCAACGGGGATTATTGTCATGCCCTTGTCTGATTTTCTTTTAGCATATTCATTGAAACGGTGTTTTTTCTCAATACCCCAATTTATTTCTTCTTTTGTTGGTAAAGATATATTGATGGCTATCAACTTTTCCTTATCTTTCAAATAAGTGATACCTCGTTTACAAATACATATTTCCTTTCCTCCAATTGCTCCGCCAAGAGAAATTTCAATAGATAAAGTCCAATTAGTTATTGAATCATCCACTTTAATTTGTCCTGTCAAATCTTGAAAATAAGTTTCAATAGCATTATAATCAAAGCAACTCATTTCTGGATAACCACTTGAATAATCAAAATTCATATGTTTTTGATATTGATTCTGACAATAAAGTCCCGATCTAACCTTTATTTTAAATTTCATATTTCACTATTTGCACTGTTGATAATGTCCGGCAGCGTACCGTTTTATTCAGCGGTAGTGCTGTTTGTTACTAACGTTTACACATCGAATAGAGATTCATTTTAGCTTTGAATATCTGTTCCGGTTCTTTCCATTCTTGGGATTTATAATATTCAAGTAAAATCTCCGGATGCTTATCCAGTAAATAATAATCTATTAAATTTTCCGCGATATGAAGATAATCATACATTTTGCAACCTTGCTTATACTCGTCCTCCGACATTTCAAGTTCATTTAAGATATAATCTCGCTCCGATTCATCGATAATAATTTCAGTATTTTCATATTCCAAAAAATCCTGTTTACAAAAAGCCTCAAAACTATCTGATGAAAGATAAATATATAAATCTTTTATTGACATTTCTTGTAAGTTGCTCTTACGGAGCAAAGTATTACATTCGGAGATATAATCTTCAAGGTAATCAATTCGTGCTTCCTCCGTAGAGTCATCTTCTTCATAAAAATGAAGCTGTGGCAACTCTTGTTGAATTGTTTGCCATAGTTCCTTCAATTCTTTATTTTGAAGTAGTCTTTCAATTTCTATTCGATTTACCATATTTCTTTCTGCGTTAGTAATGTCCAGCAGATAATCGACCTTTCGGAGATATTCATCCGCTTGTTAGCAACCACTTCTCGCTATTCTTCTTTGTAATGACGCTTGTAAAACACTGATACATTCGGTATATCAATTAAAGCAGTTTCTTTTCCTTTGTATAATTCCGTCACTCGAAAATTACTATCGTCTCCTTGATACTGTTGTTCAGAAAAAGGAGCAGGAAAAGGAAATCCACAAACAATATTATTGTCTATCTTTGTTTTAAGCATATCCAAATCGGATTTTTTAATCTTTTTAAAGTTATATACAAGGAATGCGCCAAAAGCGTCAAACAGGAGATCCGCATATTCCGAAGGAGTTATTTTCTCTGTAACATTATCAGCGTCAGCACTAATCAATGTTATTTTATCTCCACTGTTTGTCCAAAACTTTTCAGGGGAGAACCACCGTTGCCTGTCTATCCCATCAATGAAATCTTCACGGCTATAATACATAGTGGAAAAATCCTTTGTTGATAGCAAAACCGATTCTTTCAAAGAACCATTATATGGAGAGAATTTAAAATATTGTTGTTTTTCTGGGTTGTATTTACCTAATGACACGACCAGTTTATAATCATAACTTTTACTTTGCATGATGTTCTTAGGTAATACAATGTTTTGTTCTATGATATCCCAAATATACCTATCTATTTCGATTGATACACGAGGACGATTAAGCAAAACAAGATTGCCTTCGCCATCAAGGTTGTTCCATAATCTTTCTAATAATATAGCCATATCGTCTTATTCGATTATGTTGGGTTGCTAACGTAATGCTAACAGCGGATTTGGCTGTTATTTTCTTTAAGTATATTCATAGTCCGTCCTCCTCCAGAATGTCGTCCAACGGACTTTTGATGTTGCTTTTGAACGTGTCGGCGATATGGACATATATCTCGGTTGTCCGGATGCTGTTATGTCCCATAAGCTCCTTCACAATCTTCAGGTCTGTGCCTTGCTCTATAAGGTGCGTGGCAAAGGAGTGGCGCAACAGGTGGGGATAAATCCGCTTTGTTATGCCGGCTTCCTGTGCCGCAGCCTTCAGACGCTTCGACACGATGCTTTCAGTGAACTGTTCGCCCGACGTCCGCTCAAAGAGCCATACCTTCGGCTTGTACAGTTCACGGTATTCGGTCAGTTTCTTTATCAGTGGTTTTGACAGCAGCGTGAAACGGTCTTTGCGTCCCTTGCCTTGCCGTACACGGATCAGCGAGCGCGACACATTGATGTCGCCGGGTTTCAGCGCAAGCAACTCGCTTATGCGTAGCCCTGCCGAATACAGCACGGAGAACATACACCAGAATCGCAGGTCTGTGACGACAGCCGAGAGTATAGCCCGGACTTCCTCTTTGCTCAGCACGTCGGGCAGCGTTTTTTCGCGCTTGGCACGGCTGACGGCGTAGCACCGCCGGGGTTGTCCCAGCACTTTCTCGTAATAAAACTTTATGGCGTTTATCCTCTGGTTCTGCTGGCAGGTGGATATTCCTTTCTCATTGATAAGAAAGACAAGATAGCCGTTTATCTCTTCGGGCGTAATCCGGCCGATGTCGCACCCCTCGAAGTATTCCTGAAAGTCCCTGAAATACGTCGTATATACCCGGACGGTATGGTCGCTGTAACGCACCTGCCGCAGTTTCTCCATGAAGCCCGGAGGCAGATCGGGACGCGAGGGCTGCGCCGGCTTTGGCTTCGGCTTTGGCGGAGATTCCTTTATTGCCGAATAGTCTATGAAAGCCTCGCCCACATAGCGGTCAAAGAAGTCGGTCAGAACAAATCCGTCGGCAGGGATATAGACCGTGCCGCCTTTGGCGACAGCTCCCGGCTCGTCCGACAGCCTCCTGCGTAGGGAGGCGTCGCCACCGTGGGCAACCGCTATGTAGTCACGCCCTTTCCATCCGGCGAAAGAGAGCGTGATGCGCCGTTTTGGATGATATGCGTCCATATATGTTTTTCATTTTCAAGAGGCATGATACCTCCAAATGCGAAATTACATAAATTCTGCCATAAAAACGAGGCTTTTACCCTGTTTTTTTATTTCGCAATCAGCATTTTACAAAAAACACCAACATTGCACTTGCCAATGTCCTGTTCAATGGCTGTATTCTCCTTTTTGCATTATCTTCCCTCATATTGAGGGCTGGTACTTACTCGTTTACGCTTCACCATGCGTATCCGCTTTCGCCGTTGCCTGAAAATGATGATACCTGTAAACAAAACCGCATGATTCCATTCCGCGCTCCGGCTTTCTCCCATATAAGGTGACAGCCTCCGGAATATCGATTCTCCGCCTGCCGTAGCTCTCTTTTTGTAGAATTACAAAGAGGGGAACAAGACTGTTCTCCTCTTTGTATTGTTTTTCCTCATATTGAGGGCTTATGCTTACTTACGCTTCATCATGTGCCTCCGCTTTCGCCGTTACATACATCTGGTTACGGCTTGTAGGGTTGTCCGGCTCCGTCATTTCCAACACACCTGCGCCAATCATCGGGTTAATATAGACATCCATGAGGTTCTCCCTGTTCTTTAGTCCCAAATGTTGCAGAATATCCGATAAGGATTTGGGAGCCATGCAAAATTCCAAGATTTGCTCTTTCCTCAAATCCTGCTTGC
>ULSV01031458.1_pt1 | contig 73600 bp, 44 predicted proteins | sample 1956991 | NCBI WGS metagenome assembly ULSV01 (sample SAMEA4835717, study PRJEB28245) | human gut metagenome | biome: gut microbiome; material: fecal sample | place: Denmark | collected 2008 | reverse complement strand
ATTGTCAATTTTTAGCGGGCATCCGCCCGCTAAATTATCATTTGTACAACCAATTATTTTAATAATCAGAATCTAACTTTAGGTTGGTAGAAGAGAGGCGGACAGGCTCCGTTCATATTTTGCCATGGTGATGTCTAAAAACAGGGTGAACGGAGACACGCCTCTCTCTTTTTAAGAGATTGTATTTTAAAGATTGAATGAATTATGAAACAAGTAAAAAGAACGTTTTTTGTAATAGCAGCCATTGTTGCTGCATGTTTTTTCGGGACAAATGATGTGAAGGCACAGGAATTTACCGTGCAGGGTGATTTAGTAAGCTCTTACGTCTGGCGCGGCGTATATCAGACGGGAGCCAGCTTCCAACCTACACTGGGTTTCGGCATCGGCGGCTTCTCTCTGACTGCGTGGGGTTCCACGGACTTCGACGGTTATAAATCTACCGAAGGCCAGGCAAACAAGGAGATAGACCTGACGGCAGCTTACGCATTCGGCGAGTCCGGTCTGTCACTGTCTGTGGCGAGCCTTTGGTGGGCGGGACAGGGTGCCCGTCAGTATTTCAACTTCAAAAGTCATGAGACGGCACATTTCTTTGAAGCTGGTCTGGCCTATACGTTGCCTTGCGAGAAGTTTCCCCTGTCCATAGCTTGGTACACTATGTTTGCGGGAGCCGATAAGAATGAGGAAGGCGCGCAAAACTATTCTTCCTATTGTGAACTGAACTATCCGTTCAGTGTGAAGTCGGTAGGTTTGAATGCAACCGTAGGATTCGTTCCTTATGAAACTTATACGGTAGGATATGGAAACTCCGGTTTTGCCTTTACCAATGTAGCATTGAAAGCTACTACGGCTATCAGGATAACAGACTCATTTTCATTGCCTATATTTGCACAGGCTATCTGGAATCCTTGTTTGGAAGATACCCATTTAGTCTTTGGTATAACCTTAAAGCCTTAATGTAAGTGACAGAGGTATCTTGTCTCTATGACTTAGTATAGAATCATTGGCATTGATTGTGGGAATCATTGGCATTGATTGTAGGAATCATTGGCATTGATTCTACCCATCATCCGTATTGATGGTACTCATCATCCGTATTGATGATACCCATCATCCGTATTGATGATATGCCAACTCACTTACTAATCCTGGCTAACCCATAATAATAACTACTTAAAGGTATGGACAGAGAACAAAACGTGCAACACTTCCTCGACCTGATAAAGAAATCCCGTCGTGGCAAGTTCAAGATTTACATCGGCATGATAGCCGGTGTGGGCAAGTCTTACCGGATGCTCCAGGAAGCCCACGACTTGCTGGACAACGGCGTAGACGTGCAAATCGGCTACATCGAAACCCACGGACGTGCCGGGACGGAAGCTCTCCTTGCAGGCCTGCCCGTCATCCCCCGCCGCCGGATATTCTACAAAGGCAAGGAACTGGAAGAAATGGATTTGGAGGGTATCATCCGCATCCATCCCGAAATAGTCATCGTGGACGAACTGGCGCATACCAACGTAGAAGGCAGTCGTAACGAAAAGCGTTGGCAGGACGTGATGGACCTTTTGGACGAAGGCATCAACGTGATTTCCGCCGTCAACATCCAGCACATCGAGAGCGTGAACGAAGAAGTGCAAGGCATCTCCGGCATCGAAGTCAAAGAGCGCATCCCCGACAGTGTCCTTCAGGAAGCGGACGAGGTGGTGAACATCGACCTGACTGCCGAAGAACTGATAACCCGTCTGAAAGCCGGCAAGATTTATCGCCCGGAGAAGGTGCAGACGGCACTGACCAACTTCTTCCGGACCGAGAACATCCTCCAACTCCGTGAACTGGCCTTGAAGGAAGTAGCCCTGCGAGTGGAGAAGAAGGTGGAGAACGAAGTTGTCATTTCGAGCGTAGGCGTCCGGCACGAGAAGTTTCTGGCATGCATCAGCAGTCATGAGAAGACGCCACGGCGCATCATCCGTAAGGCGGCACGGCTGGCTACCCGCTACAATACTTCTTTCATTGCCCTGTATGTGCAGACGCCCCGCGAGAGTGCCGACCGCATCGACCTGGCAAGCCAGCGTTATCTGCTGAACCACTTCCGGCTGGTCACTGAGTTGGATGGTGAAGTCCTCCAGGTACAGTCCCGGGACGTGCTGGATGCCGTGGTACGGGTCTGTAAAGAGCGGCAAATTACGACGGTTTGCATGGGAAGTCCTGCTTTCCGCTTTCCGCAATCCTTGTTCATGGTGTTGAAATACAGAAAATTTGTGAGCGAATTGGCGCAAGCAAACATAGATTTGATTATACTTGCATAAAATTTAATTCATCAGTGCATTATGAATATTCGTACTAAATTAATACTCAGTGTAGGCATTCTGACCGGTATGATCATTCTGCTGGTTGCTCTCTCCGTAGTGAATCTTCAGATACTGACAGCCACCGAACCGGACAGTCCCGCCGCCATGCCGGGTTTGCAGCGTGCTCTGCTGTGGATTTCCGTTACCGGAGGTGTCTGTATTCTTGCCAGTATCGTGTTGTTGGTCTGGTTGCCCCGTTCCATCAGCAAGCCTATTCAGGAACTGACGCACGGCATCTTCGAAATAGCCAATCACAATTACGAGAAACGCCTCGACATGAGCGGGCACGAAGAGTTCAGCGCAGTGGCCGACAGCTTCAACCGCATGGCGGAACGGCTGGCGGAATACCGTGCCAGCACACTGAATGATATTCTCGCTGCCAAGAAGTTTCTGGAAGCCATTGTGAATAGTATTCACGATCCTATCATTGGCCTGAACCGGGAGCATGAAATACTTTTCATCAACAAAGAGGCGCTCACCGTGCTGAATTTGAAGCGGGAAGAGGTTATCCGCCATTCCGCCGAAGAACTCTCGCTGAAGAACGACCTGCTCCGCCGTCTGGTGCGCGAACTCATCACTCCCAGTGAAAAGAAGGAACCGCTGAAAATCTATGCGGACAACAAGGAGAGTTATTTCCAGGCGTCCTATATCACGATTATGAACACGGAAACCGATACGGACGAACCGCAAAATCTGGGTGACGTCATCCTGTTGAAGAATATCACTGAGTTCAAGGAACTGGACTCTGCCAAAACAACCTTTATCTCCACCATCTCCCATGAACTGAAAACGCCTATCTCAGCTATTCTTATGAGTTTGCAATTGCTGGAAGACAAACGGGTAGGAGCTTTGAACGACGAGCAGGAACAACTATCGAAAAGTATTAAAGAGAATGCCGACCGTCTGTTGGGTATCACCGGTGAACTCCTGAATATGACACAAGTGGAAGCCGGCAAGCTCCAGATGATGCCGAAGATAACGAAGCCTATCGAACTCATTGAGTATGCCATTAAGGCCAATCAGGTGCAGGCTGATAAATTTGGTATTCAGATAGAAGTGGAATATCCCGACGAGAAGATGCCGAAACTGTTTGTGGACAGTGAAAAGATAGCTTGGGTACTGACGAATCTTCTGAGCAACGCCATCCGCTACTCCAAAGAAAACGGGCGTGTGGTGATTGGTGCCAAGCATGAAGACGGAATCATTGAGATGTACGTGCAGGACTTTGGCAAGGGCATCGACCCGCGTTATCATCAAAGTATTTTCGACCGTTATTTCCGTGTGCCGGGTACGAAGGTGCAAGGCAGTGGCCTGGGCTTGTCCATCTCAAAGGACTTTGTGGAGGCTCATGGCGGCACGCTGACGGTGGAAAGTGAATTGGGAAAGGGGAGCAGGTTCGTAATACGGTTGAAGGGGTGATTAGTGGTTAGTGATTAGTGATTAGCAGGCTGCGCTATGACACATCCAGCCACTAACCACTAATCACTAACCACTAATCACTAATCACTTCTTCACCTCACCCCACTTCGGCGGGTTTCCCCCCATCAGATGTCTTACAAAGAAATCATACCGTTTATGTTCCCCGAAATCTTCGCCCATTGTGTGGTGTGCGCCGGGGATGACTACCAGTTCAAAATCCTTGTTCGCCTTAATCAAAGCATTTACTACTTGCATGGTTGAAGCAGGGTCTACATTGTCGTCCAGTTCACCGACTACCAGCATCAGGGGACGACTCAACAAATGGGCATTCTCCACGTTCGAACCTTCTTTGTACTGGTCGCCTACGGGATATCCAAGCCAGAGTTCGTTCCACCAGATTTTATCCATGCGATTGTCGTGGCAACCACAGGCGGAGTAAGCGGCTTTGTAGAATTCGGGATGCAGCAGCACAGCAGTGGTGGATTCCTGACCTCCGGCGGAACAGCCGTAGATGCCTACGCGGTCCATATCCATATACGGATACTTCTCTCCGGCAGCTTTAATCCAAGCGATGTGGTCAGGCAGTCCGGCATCTTTCAGATTCTTATAACATACATTTTCAAATTCGCGTGAACGGAAAGAAGTTCCCATTCCATCCACCATGACAACGATAAAGCCGAGTTCGGCAAGTGAAGTCATGTACCAGTTGTACGGAATGAAAGTCTTGGGTACATACTGGTCGCCGGGACCTTGGTAAATGTATTCGATAACCGGATACTTCTTGTTCGGGTCGAAATTAGTGGGACGGACAATTAGTCCCCACATATCCGTTTTGCCGTCACGCCCTTTGGCGGTAAACACTTCCGGTGCTTTCCAGCCTTCGGCTATCAGGCGGCTGATGTCGGCAGTTTCCAATGGCATTACTACTTTGCCATCCTTGGCGCTGCGCAGTACGGCTACAGGAGCTTTGTCTACCATAGAGTAAACGTCTACCAGATAATTCATATCTCCCGAGAACCAGGCACGGTGCATTCCTTCTTCCGGAGTAAGGCAAACCAAGTCTTTCCCGTCGAAGCCGATGCGGTAATAGCGGATGAGATAAGGGTCTTCACCGGGTTGTACACCATTTGCGGAGAAGTAAATCTGCCGGTTGTCTTCATCTACACGAAGCACTTCGCGCACATACCATTCGCCTTTGGTGATTTGGTGGACGGGCTGCGCAGTGGTGCGGTCGTACATGTAGAGATGGTTCCAGTTGTCGCGTTCGCTCATCCAGATGATATGCTTGTTGTCCCTCAGGTCATGGCGGAAATGGCGGGTGTAGTTTACGTATTTATCACTGCTTTCCTCTATCAGTGGACGTACCTTGCCGGTTTCTGCCGAAAGTTCCAATACCCTGTACACCTGATGCCCGCGCTGATTGTATTCGAAGGTTACGGCACGGCTGTCCGGGTTCCATTCGGGGCCGTATATCTCATATTGTTGGGCAAACAAATCAGTGGAAGGGATAATACTGCGTCCTGTCTCCACTTCGTAGATGCAAGGCACCTTAAATGGGAGTTCATCTCCCGGTTTGGCATACTCCTGCTTGTGGAGCTTAGGTTGCAGTTGGTCCGTTGGAGAAGACTCCACGTAATATACATAACGCTTCTCAACCGGACGTATCTTGCAGGAAGCCACCTTCTTGCTGTCCGGTGACCAACGGATATAGGCTGAATAGTAATTGCTCAGTGTGCCGTCTATGCTCAACTGTCTTTCTTTTCCTGTGGCAACTTCTTTCACGTATACATTATGATTCTTGATGAATGCTGTGTACTTGCCGTCAGGCGAAGGAATAGGATTGGCAGTCTTCTCATCATCCCGTTCCATCCAATGTTTCTGCTTTTGGGGAACGGGGAGAGCGCCTTCGTTTGCCAACTGGTTTTTCCGGGTGGCATACCTCCATCGCTGGTTATTGAAAACAAAGCGGAGTGTGTCCAGACTTTTGTTTACATGCAGTCGCTCCAGATTGATGGCGGAAGATTTCACTTCTTTGCCGGATGCCTTGGTAAGTGCGTCAGCCAGGCGGCTATGGTCGAACAACTCTTTTCTCCCTTTCTTGTCTGCATTCACCGATACATACATACGTCCTTCCGGTGTATTGCGCACATACCAGAACTGATGTGTACCCTCTATCCACGTCGGGGTGACATTGGAGTAGAATACCTTGTTTGCGCTGAACTTCTCTCTCAATGAATAGGCACGGTTGTAGTCCTCTACCGTACCTTGGGCAATAGCCATGCCCCCGCAAAGGAGCATGGCTACTGACAAACCTAATCTAACCATTTTCATATGCCTAATCTTTACTTAACTTCCCATTCAAATAAGCCTGATGAATATTTATCCGGCTGTCTGATTTCCAGTTTGACGGCTTTTGTCTTTACCGGGTCAAAGTTAACTACATTTCCCGTACCTTTTTCAACTCCGTATTTGTCGGCACCGATAACGGGTTGCCATTCGCCTTGTGCATCTTTATAATAAATCTTCCAACTCTTCGGTACGCGGCAACCACCCCAGGGAGCATCGTCAAACCAATATACGGTAGCACTGCTGACGGTTGCTTCTGCCGGGAATTCGTATGAAATCCATTCGGTGCTTCCCTGTTTCGGCCACCAGTGATAGTAAGGCATGGAGCGGTCGTTCTCATCTTTCGGCACCAGGCGGTCGTTGATGGCTGAGATAGATTTTACTTTGTGTGAAGCATCAATCTTGCTTTCCGAAGCCAGCGTGGCGGGCATGGTGGGGTGGGATGCGCTTAATTCCTGCGGTAACCATACGAGCATGGCTCCCGAACCACGGTGTGCCCATGCATAATAAGGAATCAGGGTCAAATTCACGTCAGTGGTAGTCAGACGCCCCTGATCATCGTATCCAAGAATCTGTGCCCCTGTCTTCAGTTGGTTGATGCCATACAGTAAATCGGGCTTCTCCACTACTTCAAACTTCGGGTTGCGGTTCATGAATACACTGAAAATATCAAAGTTGTTATCCGGCCATTCAGCGCAATACACAATCGGGCCGCGTTCCACGGCAATGCGTCCACGGTCGGCTTCCACTTTATTGTTGGCTTTCACGGTGCGTGGTTCCATGTCGAAGTGTATTTCCACTTTGTCGCCCTTCTTCCAACGGCGGTCGATGCAGAAGTAGCCGTCTTTCAGTTCGCTTTGTACGGGTTCTCCGTTCACGGCTACCGTATATTTCAGACGCTTGCCGTCGCTGTAGGTGTAAAGGTCGCTCGGAACTACCTGGCCCCGTACCCATCCCGGGATGCGTACTTTCATCGTGAACTGCCCGGCATTGTTCTTCTTAATACCGATGGCGATGTCTCCGTTCCAGGGATACTTCGTTGTTTGTTCGATAGAAACAGCCTTACCGCCTACTTTCAGGTCCGAAGTGTTGGACATGAAGAGGTTAACGTAGATATCTTTATCCTTTACCGCATAGATATATCCCGGCAATGACGGAATGAAACGGCAGATATTAGAGGGGCAGCAAGCGCAGCCGAACCAGGGCTGGCGTTGATGTTGTCCCATGCTCTCCAACGGATTCGGGTAGAAGAAACCGCCGCCGTCCAGTGATACGCCCGAAATCAAACCGTTATATAAGGTACGTTCCAATACATCATAATACTTTGATTCGCCGTGGAGCAAGAACAGACGGTAGTTGACATATACATTGCCGATAGCTGCGCAAGTCTCGCAATAGGCTGACATATTGGGCAACTCGTAGTTTTTACCGAAAGCCTCTCCGGCAGCGGTAGCTCCGATACCTCCGGTGATGTAATACTTCTTACCGACGATATTGTCCCAGATGCGGTCGATGGCATGAATGTAGGCGGTATCTCCGGTGAGAGCTGCCACGTCGGCCATCCCTGCGTACATATAAGCGGCGCGAACGGCATGTCCCACGGCTTCATCCTGCTGGACAACGGGTTTGTGTGCCTGACTGTATTCGTCCGTGCGGCTGGTGTAACCGCGTTGGTCGAGGAAGAATTTAGCCTGGTCGAGGTATTTCTTGTCTCCGGTGACCAGATAAAGTTTGGCAAGTGCCATTTCGGCAATCTGATGTCCGGGAACACGGATTTGCTGTCCTTCGCCTGTACCTATCTCACGACATACGCAATCGGCGTACTTGATGGCGATGTTGAGAAAGTTTTTCTTCCCAGTTGCCTGATAGTGGGCTATTGCACCTTCCACCATGTGTCCCAGATTGTAGAACTCGTGACTCAGGTCTTCTACTTTTTCCCAGCGCTTGCTTCCCGCCCATTCGTGCGGATGCTTCGGATTCATGGTGCGGCTGGTGTAGAGGTAGCCGTCGGGTTCCTGTGCGACGGCCACAATCACCAGTACACTGTCGATATACTTAGCCAGTTTCTTGTCCGGATAAGTCTGCAACAGGTAGCTGGCACCTTCAATGGTTTTATAGACGTCCGTATCATCAAAGGCCAGTCCGCCGACTTTTATCGTATCGCTGGGATGCGCTGCGTTGACGAAGTTCTGATATCTTCCTGTTTCCTCGCATTTGCTGAAAGCAAGAGGAATGGTTACTTCCCGGCTTGCGTTGAGGCGCTGCCCCCAAAAGGAGTCGGTTACTTTCACCGAAGTGAAGGGCACAGGGTCAATGGGGTAGCCGTGCGACTGATTTTTCACTTGTGCCTGACCGCCTATTGCAGTGGCAAGCATCAGAGTGCTTACTAAAAGTTTTTTCATGGTTATCATTCTATTTATGGTGTTATTTTTTCATCGGAATATATTCGTCCCAGAGTTTCAGTGAATGCAGGTAGCCCGTGAACGGCCAGTTGCGTTCTGCATTCTGCCCCAAAGTTACGTATTGTGACGGTTTTATCAGCAATTGAATGTCTTTTTCGCTGATTAGTTGTCCATTTATATATACCTGCTCCATCCGGCCGTCAAAGCAGATATAGACATGTTGCCATTTGCTTTCCAGCGTTTTCATATCCTTATAACCGGCATCCTCATACCAACCGTAGTGGTTGATAACTCCGCAGCGCGGTTCTGTACCACTTACCAGCATAATCTTCTCCAGTTCGTCATGCGATGTCGTGAAGTCGGCCACGCATTCGTTTTCTGCGATGGAGTCGTTCAATATCCAGGCTTCCAATGTATAGGGAGCATTGTCCAGCAAGGTTGCAGGGAGTGAGAAACTGGAACGGAATACCTGATGTCCTTCAAAGTGGAAGCTCTTCTTGCCTTGCACTTCTTTGATGATGGAAGGCGTTTTTTGAGCTTCAAAGTATCCGTCTGCTCCATGATTGGAGAAGTAGTGTACGGTGTCTCCGGCTGCAAAGTCATCGGCAGTGATGCTCACTACCAGACCGCGCTTTTGCTGGTCGGCTGCCGGTAGACGAACAATATCCGTGGTGGCATCATAGGCTTGTTCGGCAGGTTCCTGTTTCCAGTTATAATAGCGGAGGTTAGTGATGATTAAAGGTTCGGCTCCGCTTTGAAGCGAAATCACACCCGATGAGAGGGCGGACTCCGTTTCGTAGCTTTGCCACCTACCTAATCTATAAACTAACGCGCTAATTGTATGTTCTTTGGAAGGAGAAATCAGCGGATGACGGAATTCCAGTGTAGTGCCTGGTTCAAGTATCAAAGCATCACGTCCGTCCATACGTCCGGTGCGGGCTGCGCCTTCTTTGAGAGTGAAAGCTCCTCCCAACATCCCTTCGTTGTTTTGCCATTCGCGACCATTCCAGTCGGCGGCAGTCAGTCCGAGCCATTGCTGCGGGGCGGAGGCTTCGATGCCGGAGAATACTTTGATGTTCCAGATGGCACCGCCGAAACCATTCTTTTGCCCACCGGTATAGGTGAGGCGGATGTAGCGGGCTTTGGCTTTTCCGAAGTCCACCATCGGACTGCCTGCCAGATGGTTGTTCCGTTTATCGGCAAAGATATTCCAGCGTTTTCCATCGGTGGAAGTTTCAATCAGATATTGATAGAACTGCGTGCCGTATTCAAATTGTGTCCAGATGGTTTGTATCGGTTGGCTACGTCCCAGGTCTATTTCAATCCATTCCTGTCCCATGCCGCGCGGACGCCACAAGGTGCCGTTGTTATCATCTACGGCATATTCGGGGCGGAAATTGTCATCATAAGAGGAAGAGGCACGCACGCTTTTTCCAAAGGCGAGGTTGGTTGACTTGACTACAGCGGGAGCCAGTGTGCCTACACCATCGTGGGTGGGAGTAATCTTCTGGATGCTTCCGTCTTCGGCAAACTCCATGCGGTCGATACAAAGCTGGCGGTGGAAGCCACGGTTGGAGTGCGGATTGTCGTGACGGTGGTAGACGATATAGTAGTTGTCGCCCTCCTGTAAGATGCTGTGGTGTCCGGGACTGTGAATGGTGCCGTCAGTATTGGTTTCGAGAATACAACCGCCATATTTATAAGGACCTAAAGGCTGGTCCGCAGTGGCATATTGCACACGGTAGGTATGGTCGTGGCAGGAACCGGAAGAATACATGAAGTAGTAAATTCCATTCCGCTTGATGACAAAGGGAGCTTCGAAGAAATCCGTTGCTTCGGTATTGGGGATGAGGCGGGTTTCGGTGAAACTTTTCAAGTTGGGCGCCAGCTTTCCGGCACCGCAGCCGAAGCCTTTGTATATCCCCCAGGTACCCCAGTACATGTATACCGAACCATCATCATCTACGAAAGTCTGTCCGTCCAGTGTGATGGCATTTGTTACAAAACGGTCCGGAATGAGGACTGCTTCGCTTTCTCCCAGTATATTTTTCCACGGGCCGCGCGGGGTTTCCCCTACACCGCAATGGATGATGCAGGGCTGGCAATAGAAATAGTAATACTTGCCATCGGTGTGCTGCATCACGTCGGGAGCCCATATCCAGTGGCTGTCGGGCCAGTTCATGGGCATCAGGGTCCAGTTTACGAAGTCTTTGCTCGTCCACACCTGGGCAGGGCCGAAGCCGGCACCGCTACCGTCGGTTGTGGCATACATATAGTAGGTGTCACCAAACTTCTTTATAGTAGGGTCGGCAAAGTATCCGGGGATGACGGGATTACCTGCGCCCGGGGTATTGAAATCGGTCTGCGAGAAGACGGAGAGTATTCCCAGTAAGAGGGAGGCTGTCAAAAAGATGATTCTATTCATGCTGTTGCTTGATTGTTTTATAAATGATAATTTACCAGCGTAGCGCTGGAGCAAGGTTTCCTTTCGGCATACTCATTGACGTGATAGTACCTGGTAGGCTGAAAGCCTTTTATCTTATAGCCCAGGGCAACGCCCTGGGGGATTGCCATGTGTTTCTCTTTGCGCCCTGTAAGGGCATTACAGCACACATGGGCTTTTGCCCTTACAGGGCGTAAGATTATGGGAGCATCCATTACCCAGGGTGTTACCCTGGGCTATAAGATAAAAGCCTTTCAGGCTTAGGGGATGCACACTGATAAATTATCATTTATGTATTTCATTATTAATCGGTATTTCTATCTCATAAAAGTATTCTTTCAGTAACTTATACATATCCGGATCGTATGCTTTCAGCTTCACACGACGGTTCATGGAATTGTGCACTCCATTGGCAGGCTCGGCATAGCGATTACAGTTAAAGAAAGACTGCACACATTCGGCAAAATATTCCTCTTTATTGCTTAAGGCATAAGTATTTGCCCATAATCCTTTTTCGCCTGCGTTTTTCCATAAAGCCTCCAGCCGGTCATTGAAATCAGGTTCTACACCAACTATCCCTACCATGTGTATCAGGTGTGCAAATTCATGAATCAGGATATTCTCACCCGTATACTTATCCTGTGGCAAAGCCAGCAGGTTCTCCTCTCCGCAACTGGCGGAGAATTCATCTTCCGGCGCACCTCCGAAACCTCGGGCACGCCAGTTCCAGTAAGCAATGCTGTCGGGAGAATTGCAGATATGGGCAAACTCCGGTAAGTCGCAAGTTGCTTCATCTTTCCCTATTACCATCACGTGGCAACCCATCTTCACCATATGTGCTTTCACGTCAGGGCGTTTGGCCAGCATCAGACTGATAATATCACAGGCTTTCAGCAATGCCTCGTCGCTCACCCGCTCAGATGAAGTGACATATAAACCTTCCGTTTCAATGTATTTCTTATAGAAAGAAGGAATATTCTTGCCTTCGGGTATTGCCGTCACCGTTCCGCGTATCGGACAGGCTTCGAGCTTCATTGCAAATCCTCCTCCCGAAGCTAAATGCAATTTCATCCGGCTGTTTTTATCTATTGTGAGCGTTTCTGTGCGGTAATCTTCCGCCTGTTTGTTGGCGTTGATACCGTCAGTAAATAATGTGGCGGTGTAACAGGCATCTGTTGGCAGGAAAGAGAAGTCTATTTCCACATCCCGTTCATCCCAGTTTGTCATTCCGCCGATGTACCAGTTGATGTCTTTCTTACGAACACTCACAATGTATTCTCCTAATTTGCCTGCGGCGATAAAAGTAGAATCAGTTTCTACAGGAATGGAAGTGATGAAATCTACACATTCCTGTTCATTCAGATAATTTGTCGGTGCATCGCACAGCATGGTGAGGGGGGAGTCATGCACGATATAGGCAGCCAGTTGATGGCAACGGGTTCCCATGCTCATTGGCGTATAGTAAACGGCACGCCAGTCTGCTTTTGTGGCATTACGCATAGCTCCCGGAGTGTAGTCTACCGGACCTGCCATCATACGGATGTAGGGGAAAGTGACATCATAAAGCGGCATATCATTTTTTAGTTCCGTCCATTTCACTTCTTCCATGCCAAACAGACTTTCGAAGTTGATGATGTTCGGATAAGTACGATTGATGCCTGTCGGTTTATAGATGCCGTGCAGGTCGAGCGTCAGTTTATGCTTGGCGGTGGCTTCGGCAATGCGGTATACCATTTCAACGGCTGTCTGGTCGTCGCGGTCGAGGAAGTCGACTTTAAAACCTTTGATGCCCATGGCGGAGTACTTCTTGCAAGCAGCTTCCAGTTGGTTGTCGAGTACGTTGAATACTGTCCAGAGTATGAGTTCCACTCCCTTCTCCTTTCCGTAAGCAACCAGCTCCGGGAGGTTCAGTTCGGGAATGACGGTCAGCATATCACCGCTTTTGGGGGCGTACCAGCCTTCGTCGAGCACAATAAACTCGATGCCGTTGCGGCTGGCGAAATCTATATAATATTTGTAGGTATCCATATTGATGCCTGCCTTGAAGGGGACACCTTTCAGGTTCCAGTCATTCCACCAGTCCCAGGCCACTTTCCCGGTTTTTATCCAGGAAGTGTCGCCTATGCGGTTGGGGGATGCCAGTGCATAAACCAGATTGTTGACGGGCATATCCGTATCTTTTTCCGTCACAGCCAGCACACGCCAGGGATAAGGACGGGCGCCTTTGCTGCGGGCTATGAAATCAGTTGTCTCTGTCACATACTCCTGTCTGCGCCAGGGGTAGAAATCTGTCTTGGTGGGGTAGGAGGCAAATACTCCTTTCAGGGAGTAAGTTGACGAGGGGGCAACCTTCTTCACAAACATACCCGGATAAGCTTCGAGGTCAGACTCCAATATCGTCAGTTTGGCTTTACCACAGTCCACGGTTACGGGCAGGAAAGCCGGTTTCGGCTGTGCCTTCGATAGTGGGGTGATGTCGTAGACGTTCTGGAAAGCCATTGCCATTGGCTTCTTATCGTTGGTTGTATAAGGAAGATAGGCTGTGTAATCCTGATTGAAGTTAAATTCTGCCACTTCCTCTTTGATGGTTACTTCTGTCTTTTGTGTTGTGTAAAAACGATAAGCCACTCCTTCATTATATGCGCGGAAGGTAATGCCGAAATCACCTTTCAGCTTCAAGTTGAGTTCATTGTATATGGCTATGAACTCCTTGAAGCGATAGAAAGGAGATTCTACATTATCTCTGACCTTTTTCCTTTTAATACCTGTTACCTGAGAATTGTTTCCTATTGTAGTTCCGTCTGCCAGAACTAATCCTATGTTAGAATAAGAGAGAATTGTATCGTTTTCGTGCATCACCTGATAAGACAGTCCGTTTCCGGCAGTAACCTCCACCTTTAACTTACCATCAGGAGAGGAGAGCGCATATTTCTTTCCGGGAGCTGCTCCGAGTGGATTATTTCCGAAGTATAAAAATAAGGAAATAACGACTAATTTGAGAGATGTGCAGTTTTTCATAATCAGTTAACTCTTCATTTGGTTCGTGTGCAAAGTAAACGAAAAAAGGATGAACGGAAGGACTGAATAATATAATGTAATAAAAGAATAGTCCAAGAATCGCCCTTTTGTGGCATTCTTGGACTATGTTTGGATTATCTTTTTAGTCTTTGGACTATTTTTGCATAGGAGTCGATTAGGAATTACATCTCATAATCAGTTCCTTTAAGAGGGTACTTTTATAACATAGCTGTAATTTGCTTTTCCAATGCTTGCTTGATAAAAGCATTGATTGAGATTCCGGCACGTTGTGCCAACATTGCCACACGACTATGTATTTCAGGGGTTAGACGAACGTTTAATAATCCTGAGTAACTTTTATGTGGCTGTATTCCTTCCTCTTCGCAATATGCCAGATAATCATTGACCGCCTCATGGAATGCTTCTGTTAATTCCTGAACGCTTTGTCCCTCAAAGTTGACCATTCCATTTATTCCTTCTATTTTGCCGAAGAAAATACTGTCCTCTTCACTGAAATTGACAGAACCAATGAAACCTTTGTACTTTAACGTGTTCATAATTATACTCCTTTCTTCATTTTATAAAACCTGCATCCGTCAAATCATTCAGTACTTGCTTCATGGCATAACTTTTAATGATATTGCCGGGATGGGGTTTATGAATCATTATCGGGCGTTTATCTTCATTTTTAAAGATAACTCTCGAACCGGAAGTTTTGCCTTTATTTGATTTTTTATAACCAAATATCAACAACAAACGCTCCATTTCCTCAAATGTAAAGTTTGTGGGCAATGTCTTAAAACGTTCGATAAGTTTTTCTTTTGTACCCATTCATTTATAAGTTTTTGCAAATGTAACTACAAAATAGTTACAATCCAATGAAGGTAGGTATAAAGTATACAAAAAAATATTCATAATTACTCGAAAATGAATGAATTTATACTCTGTTCCCTTCCTGGAATGTACTTGCTCCGTACCTTCTCCGTACTTTCTCCGTGTAGAGGTACCTCTGAGCGAAGAATGTACGGAGCAAGTGCATCCCGGGTGCGGTTCAGGTATAATATCTGCAGCTATGAAAGAATAATCCAAACCAATGACATAATAATCTAAATATCCTCCAGAGCCTTTGTAGCCCGACTATTTTTGCATTCATATGGACTTTCGTTTCATTCAGTTTAAGATAAATCCTTTTCCTTTGCCGTACACTTTTGGTAACGAACTAAAAATACATATATGATATTATGAAGAAACGAATCCAATTCCTTTTCGGTAGCATCGCCCTCCTGGGCATGAGTGCTTGCAGCGAACCCTACGTTCAGCCTGATGCTCCGATTAAAGAAGTCCCTTTTACACAAGTTCACCTGAACGATAACTTCTGGACTCCGCGTATTGAAACCAATCGTACAGTCTCCATACCTTCCGCATTTAAAGAATGTGAGAAGAACGGGCGCTTCGATAACTTTGCCATTGCCGGAGGATTAATGAAAGGCGAACACCGTGGTGATTTCTCTTTTGACGATACCGATCCTTATAAGATAATAGAAGGAGCCTCCTACTCGCTGGCTGTGAAGTATGACAAAGCACTGGATGCTTATCTGGATAGTGTCATCTCCCTTATCGCAGCCGCTCAGGAACCGGACGGCTATCTCACTACGTGCGTAACTAATAAATGCTACCGCCTTTCCGGTTGGTGGGGGACGCATCGTTGGGAAAAAATCAACAGTCACGAACTTTATAATAGCGGTCACTTGTACGAAGCTGCCGTTGCACACTATCGCGCAACAGGTAAACGCTCTCTGCTCGATGTAGCTATCAAAAATGCCGACCTTGTTTGTCAGGTATTTGGTCCGGGTGAAGGACAAAAGCATGTTCCTTCGGGACACCCCATCGCCGAAATGGCGCTTGCTAAATTATATAAAGTGACAGGTGACGAGAAATATCTGAAAATGGCTAAATATTTCGTGGAGGAAACCGGACGCGGAACAGACGGTCATCGTCTCAGCGAATACAGTCAGGATCACAAACCTATTTTGCAGCAAGACGAAATCGTAGGCCATGCCGTACGTGCCGGATACCTTTATTCAGGTGTTGCCGATGTGGCTGCCCTGACTCAGGACACAGCTTATTTCAACGCACTGAGTCGTATTTGGGAGAATATGGCAAGCAAGAAACTCTTTATTACCGGAGGTATAGGTTCCCGTCCGCAGGGGGAAGGCTTTGGACCTAACTATGAACTGAACAATCATACCGCTTATTGCGAAACTTGTGCAGCCATCGCCAATGTTTATTGGAATCACCGCATGTTTCTGGCTACGGGAAACGCCAAATATGCCGATGTGTTGGAACGTGCACTTTATAATGGTGTGATTTCGGGTGTTTCCCTTAGCGGTGACAAGTTCTTCTATGATAATCCGCTTGAATCTATGGGGCAGCACGAACGCCAGCATTGGTTTGGTTGTGCTTGCTGTCCGGGTAATGTAACTCGCTTCATGGCTTCCGTACCTTATTATATGTATGCCACTCAGGGTAATGATATTTATGTTAACCTTTATATCCAGAGTAAAGCTGACCTTAATACGGACAGCAATAATATAGCTTTGGAACAGACTACTGAATATCCTTGGGAAGGAAAGGTTTCCATCTTAGTTACTCCCGAGAAAGAACAGGAATTTGCTTTACGTTTCCGTATCCCGGGTTGGGTGCAGGATGCTCCCGTGCCGACGGATCTTTACTCATTTACTGATAAGGCAGGTGCTTACAGCATCTCTGTTAACGGTAAGAAAGTAAATGCCAAACAATATGATGGCTACGCTACTATTTCACGTACCTGGAAAGCGGGTGATGTGGTAGAAATCAGTCTTCCGATGGATGTACGCCGTATTAAAGCCAGTGATAATGTAGAAGATGATCGTGGTAAACTGGCTATCGAACGTGGTCCTATCATGTTCTGTCTGGAAGGCAAAGATCAGGCTGACAGCACTGTTTTCAACAAGTTTATTCCCGATGCCACTCCAATGGAAGCAGCTTATGACGCTAATCTGTTGAACGGTGTTGTGGTGCTGACCGGTAATGCGAAAGAAGTGGATAAAGATGGTAGTGTGAAAGAGGTTCCTTTTAAAGCCATTCCTTATTCAACCTGGAATAATCGCGGTGCAGACCAAATGGCAGTTTGGATTCCTGAAGCTGCCGAATATGTCCGTCCTATTCCCGAACCGACAATTGCCAGCAAGGCACGGACTCTGATGATACAGGCTCCTATCCAAAAAGATGCTCCCGAATCAGCCTCTGTAGAAAGCTGGGCATGGGGAGTGAACGACCAATGGGAACCGAAACGTTCGTCGGATATTTCTAAGCCTTACCACTATTGGTGGTTGAGAAACGGAACACTGGAAACGCTGGCTTACCAATTTGATCAATCTTATATCGTTTCAAACGTACAGGTTTATTGGCTGGATTTCGATCATTACGATGGGAACTTCCGTGTGCCGGAAAGCTGGAAACTCTACTATAAAGATGGTAAAACTTGGAAAGAAGTAGAGGCATTGAATGGCTATGTGGTGAAGAAGGACTGCTATAATAGTCTTGACTTTAAACCGGTAAAAACGACAGGATTGAAAATTGCCGCTCAGTTGCAGAAAGGTGCTTCGGGCGGGGTGATTGAATGGAAAGTAAACTAAATCCATTTTTTAAAAATTAAAAAATAATAACTTGTAATTGAATAGTAACCTTTTAATTAAAGATGTAATATGAAAACGCATGAAAATCGAGCCTTGTTCAGCAAAGCTGTTCTAAGGGCTACGGCCTGTCTTTTCCTTGCAGCGGGTGTCGGCATCGGTCCGACAGCAACGTTTGCGGAAACAGTGGGAGCAATGGACATCGAGGCTGTACAACAGCAGGTGGTAACAGTCACGGGTGTAGTAAAAGATAAGAGTGGCGAGCCTATTATTGGTGCCAACATTCTTGAGAAAGGAACCACTAACGGTGTGATAACCAATGTAGACGGCCAATACACACTAAAGGTGAAAGGTGCCAATTCAGTATTATCTGTTTCTTATATAGGCTATAAGGCACAGGAAATAACGGTAGGAAACAAGAGAAAAATAGATATTACTCTTGCCGATGATACGGAGTTGTTGGATGAAGTGGTGGTTATCGGTTATGGTACGCAGAAGAAGGGTGATGTGACGAGTGCCATTGCCAGTGTGAAAGCTGAAGACTTCTTGGTAGGTAATTTTAATAATGCGGGTGATTTACTGAAGGGTAAAGTGGCCGGTCTGACCATTGCTAAACCTTCGGGTGACCCTAATGTAGGCACTGAAATCAGTCTTCGTGGTATTGTCTCTGTATCGGGTAACGCTTCTCCATTAGTACTGATTGACGGAGTTCCTGGTAGCATGAGTACTGTTCCTACTGAGAACATAGCCTCTATTGATGTACTGAAAGATGCTTCTGCTGCCGCTATTTATGGAACGCGAGGTGCAGGTGGAGTTATTCTTATCACTACCAAAACCGGCATGCGCGAACAGAAAGCAACTGCCACTTATTCTGGTTACGTCTCATTTTCTAATTGGGTCAAGAAAGCAGATTTCATGACTCCTGATGACATTCGTGCAGGAAAAACACAATATAATGACGAAGGGTATGACACTGACTGGCTCGATGCGGTGAGTCGTACTGGTGTGACACATAATCATAGCTTTTCTATCACAGGCGGTTCTTCTACTACCTCTTATTATGGTAATGTAACTTATCGCAATCAGCAGGGGGTAATGAAGAAGTCTGGTAACGAAGACTTGAGTGTGTCGTTTGATGTGAGTCATTGGATGTTCAACAATATGTTGAAGGTAAACCTAAACATTGTGCAAGACAATTATAAGTATTTGGATAAGTATGATGCTTATGGAGTAAATAGCCTTACGCAAATTTATAGACAAGCTGTGATTCGAAATCCGACTTCTCCAATTTGGAATGAAGACGGTACTTACAACGAACGTTCACTGTTACAATACTACAATCCTGTTTCGTTGCAGAATGAAAGTACAGGTGAAACAAAGGAAATAAATACTCGAATTACCGGAAATGTAACTTTTGAACCGATTAAAGGATGGCAAACTAACTTAATGTTGGCCAGTCACCGCTCAACAGGTAAAACCGGTTCATACAACACTAAGTATCATACTACTACCGCGATTGGTAACCTGACTGGCGAGGCAAGTCTAAGTGATAATTATGATCGTACAGATTACTTGGAATTGACTTCTAAATATCACGCTACATTTGCAGGAAAGCACCGTTTTGAAGGTATGGTAGGTTACAGCTGGTCAAGAAATACTTATGAGAGTGCTGGTATGTGGAATGCCAATTTCCCGACAGATTACTTTGGTTACAACAATATGGGTGCCGGTGAATATCTTACTGATGGTAAGGCTTCAATGAGTAGCTCAAAGACAGAATCGACTTTGATTGGTACATTTGCCCGTATCAGCTATGGTTTTGATAATCGTTATAACATTTTGGCTTCTGTTCGTTACGAGGGTTCTTCCAAGTTTGGTGCCAACCATAAATGGGGCGCTTTCCCTTCTGTTTCCTTGGGTTGGAATATCATGAATGAGAGTTTTCTGGAATCGACTCGTAACTGGTTGAACAATTTGAAACTTCGTGCCGGTTATGGTGTGACTGGTGTAATTCCGGCTTATTCTTACCAATCTATTGTTCGCTATAGTTACTCCGGTGGTAATTATTACCGTGATGGGAAATGGGCTAAAGGGTTGAAAGCATTATCAAATGCCAATCCTGATTTGAAATGGGAGATTGCCAAAGAACTCAATGTAGGTCTGGACTGGGGCGTATTGAATGACCGTTTGGGTGGTTCCGTAGACTTCTATGTAAAGAATACCTCGGATATGCTTTTTGATTATGCCGTACCCAGTCCCCCTAATTTGTATACTTCTACCCTGGCCAATGTAGGTAAGATGCGCAATTCCGGTATCGAAATTATGGTTCGTGCCATTCCTATTCAAACCAAAGATTTTGAATGGAATACTGCACTAACAATGCAACATAATGCCAATAAGTTGGTAAGCCTTTCCAATGACCTTTATCAGACTGAGAATATTCTTTGGCAGCAAGGTGTAGGTGACCCTGTGAGCCAGTATACCCACAAAGTGGAGGTAGGCAAGAGCTTTGGCGAAATCTGGTCACTGAAAGCAGTTGGTGTATCAGAAAAGACAGGTCTGTTCTTGATAGAAAACCCGGAAACTGGCCAGGCTGCCGAATTTTATCAGGAAATGCGTAACGACCGCGACAACTGGTACCAACGTATGGGTAATGGCATTCCCAAAATCTCTATGGGATGGAATAATACATTCCGCTATCAGAATTTTGATTTGACTATGCAGTTTACCGGTCAGTTTGGCTATAAGATTATCAACCAGCAGCGTGTGTTTTATGAAAACAACGCCCATGCTTACAATAAGTTGAAATCGGCAGCCGATGCAATTGGCGGTATTCGCCCACTCTCTGCACAGCAGTCACAAGTAGTAACCAGTTATTACATTGAAGATGGTGATTACTTGAAACTGACCAATATGACTTTGGGCTATACTTATGACTTTAAGAAAAGTACTTATGTAAAAAGCATACGCTTCTATGGTAGTATAGATAATCTTTTTACAATCACTAAGTACAAGGGATCTGATCCGGAACTCGGCAGCAACAACTTTTGGACTGCTGGTGTAGACAGTCGTGATAAATATCCCACTGTACGTTCATTCACTGTAGGTTTGAACGTAACTTTCTAACCTCATTAAAAGCAAAATAATTATGAAATATAATACGATATTTAAGAAAGGTGTTGTCGGTATATTATTTGCCGGTTCAATTCTGTTAGGCAGTTGCACCGATTTGAGTGAAACCTTATATAGTGAACTTCCTGGTGATGGTAGCTACGAATTTACTGAAACCGAGATTGCGGCTCAATATGGTGTAATTTACGACCGTTTACGCGATATGTACGATGGCTGGGAAGGTTATATGGATATTAGCCAAGAGTGTGGTGACTTGATTATGACCCCTTACCGTACTTATGGAGGATGGGGTGCACAATATGTTTCATTGCACAAGCATGAATTCCATCCTACTATTAATCATCTTTATCGCCCTTGGTACTCTTGTTATCAAGGTATAAACTCTTGCAATCAGTTGCTTGACGATGAAACCATCAGCAGTAACGAAAGAGCAACAGCCGAGTTGCGCACTTTCCGTGCGCTGTTCTATTATGTATTGTTCGATTTGCATCGCAATATTCCTGTAACTACTACTTTGAAACTGCCGGCCGACTATATGCCGAAACAGGAGACTCCGCAGTTTACTTTCGATTTCATAGTGAAAGAAGTAGAAGAGTCGAAACCATTGCTTACTAAAGAAGTGGAAAAAGGACAGCTGAATTACTATGGTGCCTGTATGCTACTGGCAAAGATGTATCTGAACCATGATGCTTGGTTCCCCGATGCTCCTGATAATAAATACTATGGTTTGGCTATCGAACAGGTGAATGAAGTCATCAATGATGGTGCCTATACATTGGCTGAGAATTATCGTGAGCCTTTCTCCGTAGCCGGGAGCAAGGAAAATATATTCGAACTGATGTATAGCAATAAATATGCTGGTCATGGTACGAACCACTTCTGCAAATGGTTTCCCGCCATCTGCAAGGATGTATTTGGCGTTTCGTTCGACCCTTGGAATGGAAGTGCTTGCGTACCGCAGTTTTTTGATACTTATGATGAAGATGACACCCGTAAGGCTGATACTTGGAAATGGGGCGTTCAGCGTGACCAACAAGGAAATATACTCTATGATAACGGAAAAGAGGTGAATCTTACTCCCGAAGTATGGGCTATTGAAAAGCCAGGTGCAGGTGACTATCAGGGTGCTCGTTTATGGCTCTATGAGATTCAACCGGGTAACATTGGTACCAGTGATGACAATGTACCTTTCTTTCGTTTGACAGACGCTTACTTTATTAAGGCTGAATGTTTGCTCCGTCTGGGCGGATATAATGGTGAGACAGAGCAGGATGCTGCGGATATTGTAACGATGATTCGTCGTCGCGCATTCAAAAACAACCCTGAAAAAGCAGTCCGTACTGTTGCCCAACTGAAAGGAGGCAGCGTATACGATTATGGATTGCGCGAAACGCAAGGTACGCTTGATGATGACAAGAACCTTACCAATGTTGAAGTTATTACTACTCACGAAGGTGGTGATGATATCATTCTTGGTGGTTTGCTTGATGAATTGGCTTGGGAGTTTGTGTATGAACACCACCGTCGTCAAGACCTTATTCGCTTCAAGATGACTAATGGATGCAATGTTTTCAATGGTAAGTCATGGTTCGGCAAGAGTGCTAACACAAATCCGAATGATCACCATCTTGACATCTTCCCCATCCTGCAGGATAATCTGGATGCCAATCCTAACTTAGTTCAGAACCCTGGTTATACAACCGCAAAATAAAGAACCATGAAAAAGAAATTAATCTATATACTGATGATTTGTGGTGCGTTGTTTATGACAACCGCTTGCAGTGAAGAATATACAGATGCTACAAGTATGCATGTGTACGGTCCAAATGAGAATCCACCCGTGAAAACAGATGAAAAGGGAACTGTAACCAGTACCTTTGATAAAAAAGCTGGCGATCCTGTTCCTGCTACCATTAGTATCGAACAATATGAAACAATAATACAGCAACAGCTCGGCATGACAGTAGATGAACTGATGAGTGCTATTGAGAGCGGGAAAGTGGTTGTCTGTCCCATTAATGCCTCCCGTAGTGTATGGAACAAAGCAAAAGCCAATGTAGAAGGGAAGAAATATGGCTGGTATGTTAATAAAAACGGTAATGTATGTGAAATTGATGATGTATCCTTGTATGGCATCATTGAATTCGATGCCGCAACCAAATGCTTCAATTTTTATCCCGATGGAAATGCCGGTGGTGCAGCTTCGATAGAGTTTGGCTTTGCCCTTGATGGACCAAACTACAATACGGCTATTCGTTTCGTTATGGCTATGACTGTATTTGATAAGAGTTTCATCATTCAGGATATAACGATTCCTGCTGGTGACTATAATGCTTATTCGTTGACATTCGAGAGTGTAGCTGAAAATATCAATTATGTGTTTGGTATGTCTTCTGCCGAATTGGTTGCTGCTGTTTCCGATGGCGCAGTAAAACCTTATATAATGAACCTTGAAACTAATGCATATGTTTGGGACGGCACTTCTACTGCAAATAATGGTGGTTACTGGTGTAATGCCAATAACGAAATTTGCACTTGGGGAGCAGATGGCTTCTCTTTCTTCATCGAGCCTTGGCTAGAGGATGATCCGGCTTGCATGGCTATCGGACGTGCTCCGGGTATCGCATCGGGAACTACAATGATGGTTAAATTTGGTTTGGCTACTCCTGATAAACAAAAAGCGATGTCGTTCCTTTTGAACGCAACTTTCGAGTAATACCTTATTTTTAAACTTTCTAAAACAATATAAAATGAAAAGCAATATACGACACTATTTCTACTTCGCAGCTATGTTGATGGTTGTTAGTGGAACATCGTTTCTCACTACTGCATGTGAAGATGACGATATGTCAAAACGTGTAGCTGATTATGATCCTCGATATAAAGGTTCTATTGCAGGTATGGAGGCAGATTATGCGGTTGAAGCCGAAGACAAGAACTTGGAAATAAACTTTAAGAGTGACATGGACTGGACGGTTGCCGTTGTGGATGCCGAAGGTAATGCCTGTTCATGGGCTAGTGTGTCACCTGCTGAAGGTAAAGCTGGTGAAGAGTTGAAGTTGACTGTGACCATGCAGGAGAACGAAGACACTGCCAATGACCGTTCTGCCACTGTTACAATCTCTACCGTAAAAGGTCAGTCGCAGGCTATTAAGTTGGTTCAAAAGTATAAGGTATTGTACCTGAAACCTGATGAAATTCAAGATTATGCCAAATACATTTGTCCCGGTGCCGGAAATCCTCACTTCGAGGAAGGTCCTGAGTATATGCTTCGTCATGACAGCTACTATTCATGGCATCGCATGAAGCAAAGTGAACACTTCTTTGTATTCTGGTCACCGGAGTTTGGAGAAGATCCAAATGCGGAAACCGTTGCGGCTGCCATGCGCGTAGATATTGATGACCTTCTTAAGAAAGCGGAGTTATACTTCAATACCAATGTTAACATTCTTAAGATGGCGACTTTGGGTGAAGGTAAATCTATGCTTGACGATTATAAGATGCAGATTTATCTGATTTATCAGGATGAGTGGCTTGCCACTGGTTCTGGTTATGATGACAAAATAGGTGCCCTTTGGGTAAATCCATCTACTTGTCAGCCTGTAGGGTCTACCATAGCTCATGAAATCGGTCACTCATTCCAGTACCAGGTTTATGCTGATAAAGTGAACAAGCAGGGGGCTCCGGCTGATTTACATCATGGATTCCGTTATGGATTTGGCCCCGATGGTGCCGGAGGTTGTGCTTTCTGGGAACAGTGTGCGCAATGGCAAGCTCAACTTGACTATCCGGAAGAAATGTTCGGCTATCATCTTGATGTTTGGAAAAAGAATTATCATCGACACTTCAACCATGAATGGATGCGTTACGCCAGTTACTGGTTGCAGCATACTTGGGTAGAGAAACATGGAATTGATGCATATGGACGTATTTGGCGTGATTCGGAATATCCTGAAGATCCATTACAAACTTACCAGCGTATATATTGCGGTAATAGTCAGAATGTTCTTTATGCTGATCTTTATGACTATGCTTCACGTATGGTATACTATGACTTGAAGTTTGCCAATAATGAAAGTAAACCGGTGACTGTACCTGATTATGTGAAAGGTGATTATAGTACTGATTTATACAAGGTAGGCGACCTCAAATATCAGGTGGGTTATGCTAGCTGTCCCGGAACTACCGGTTTCAATGTTATTAAAATGAAAGTGCCTGCTGCCGGTACTACAGTTTCTACTACGGTTGGTGCTATCACTCCCGGAAGTGCTCTTGCCAAGGGAGATAAAGGCGAGCAGGTAGATGGAGATGGAAAAGTTGTGGCTAAAACCACGGCCTACAATACTTCGGATAATACTTCATCTGACTATCGTTATGGTTATGTAGCTATCGTAAACGGCAAACCGACCTATTCGGAAATGAGCAAGGGTGCCGAAGGTACGGCTTCTTACACAGTGCCTGTCGGTACCAATGAACTCTACTTCGTGATAATGGCTGCTCCCGATGAATACAATCGTCAGTATTGGAATGATAAGGAAGAAGATGACGAACAATGGCCTTATACTATTACTTTGAGTGGCACCGACGTGGAAAGTTATAATGATGTAGTTGAAGTGGTGCTTGATCCGAATGCTAAACCTAAAAGCGTTGAGATGATTATTAATGTGCGCGGTACGGCTGATGCATCTTATGAATTTGCTCATTATAACATCGCTTACTACGATAATGCAGCTATTTGCCATGCTTTCTGCCTGATGCCGGAAGATTTTGCAGCCATCCAGCAACATAGTTCTGAGGGATTGGCCGAAGGAAAAATCTGTATGCGTCTGAAATTGCCTGATGGTACTTATAGTTATGAAGATAATTGTGGTGGTGAGTTAGGAGGATTCTGGTGTAATGCTGCTGGTAAACCGCAAGGATGGGGCGCAGATGCACGTACTTATACCAAACTTCACACGATCTACGATATGGAAGTCGGTTTTATGCCAGGTACGATTACTGCCGGAGAAACTTATCCTCAAGTGGTTGAACTTGTCTATACCAAGGATGGTAAAGAATACATTGCTACTCTTAAATTCAATTTTATTGTAGAATAACTATTCTCAAAATAATATTAGGAGCTTGTGTTTGTACCGACAGACACAGGCTCTTAATTGTAATATAGTAAGATAAAATGTATAGGCGGAATTACTGCTTATTTTATTGATTAATTTTAGCTGTTAATATGAACTCAATAGTCAGGAATGTATTTTGGGGAGAGCTGATATGCTTATCCCTATTTTTTGCAAGCTGCTCCGATGATTCAGAACCTGTTTGCACTCTTCCGATATCTACTAAAGAAATGATCTATCAAGTTGCTCAACTGACCATCAACACCGAAAACGCTGCCCCTATTATGGGGAAGGATAAAAAGGATTATGTAAACTGTACCTTCATCATTGATTCTGAAATAGAAGAATGGGATTATAACGGAACAGGACGTATTCGCGGACGTGGGAATTCTACCTGGCTTTGGTATCCGAAGAAACCTTATCGCATTAAGCTGGATAAGAAGTCGGAAATACTTGGACTGGCTACTGAAAAGGATTGGGTGCTTCTTGCCAATTACCGTGATCCGACCCACATGATGAATACCTTTACATTTATTGCAGGTGAGAAGTTAGGTTTGCCTTATACTAATCATTCTCGTTATGTGGAAGTAACACTGAATGGTGACTACATCGGACTCTATCAGTTGACAGAGCAAGTGGAACAAGGGAGTAGCCGCGTAGCGGTGGATGACGAACAGGGTATGCTGATTTCGCTGGATGCGGATGACGGACCGGAATTGAATCCGAACGGGGGAGACAACTTCTGGTCGATAGTTTACCGAATGCCCATTTGTGTGAAATATCCGGAAGACGCTACTGCCACACAACTGAAAGGGGTGCAGGATGACTTTGCCCGATTAGAACAGAGCATACATGACAGCGATTATGAAACAACCGCTCGGCTGATGAATATTGCTTCGTTTATAGATTATATGATAATACAGGAACTGGTGTACAATGTGGAGGTAGATGCTCCACGCAGCATCTATATGCATAAAGATAAAAACGGGCTTTGGACTATGGGACCACTTTGGGATTTTGATGCAGGATTTGACTTTGACTGGGGAACCATGTATACCGGACATAACTATTTCACCAGCTATCGGGAACTTGTATTGGGTACTGATCCGGTCAATCATACCGGAGGCTATCGTGTTCCGTCTTTCTTTACGGATCTTTTCAAAAATAAGCGCTTTGTGAGCGAATACAAGGCACGTTGGACGGAAATAAAGGGTGAGATTATATCGGAATTTTGGGAAGAAACACGTCGTTTTGCCGTAGGATGTTCCGGCGCAATGAAGCGTAATGCCGAATGCTGGCCTATTGATAAAAATTATCAGACGGAGATAACCCGGATGAAACAATGGCTTCAACAACGTACCGATTATTTAGATACTGTTATTAAAAACTATCCGTCAGGAACAAAATAAAGATTATGAAGAAGTATATCCTTTTATTAAGTCTTGCTATCGTTTGGGGATTAGCCTTGAAGGCGCAGAATGTGGCATCCGTTCCTATGCCTGCTGGCAAAACCATCTACATTCCCAAAGATCTTCAGAACATGGACTTGCAAAACCCTGAAAGCAAATGGAGCTATCATCGTATGGCCTGTACAGAGAATTTTGTTATCTTCTGGGAGAAAGGGTTTGGGAATGATTTATCCAATCCGCCTCAGCTGGAAGGGCACAATATGCAGGTCGATTTACCGAATCTGATGGATAAATTAGAGAGTTTTTACCGTTTCTTCCGTGATACATTGGAGTTCTCACGTCCCGGTTCCAAGTGCGACAAGTATCGCATGATGGTGATGCTGAACTATTCCTTGGAAGGCACAGCATACGGTGGAGATTATGATGGAGAAATCGGCGCTTTGTGGATTGCTCCCAACCGTGTGCAAGATAAGAAACTGAACTGTATCGCCCATGAATTGGGACATAGTTTTCAGGCACAGATCAGTTGCGACGGGCAGGGTGAAGCCTGGGGAGGATGCGGTTTCTTTGAAATGACTTCGCAATGGATGCTGTGGCAGGTTAATCCCGAATGGATTACTGATGAAAAATATCATTGGGAGGCTTTCATGAAGTTGACTCACAAGGCTTATCTCCACATGGAGAACATTTATCATTCACCTTACGTCTTGGAATATTGGGGCATGAAACGGGGACTTCCCATTATAGCCAAACTTTACCGTCAGGGAAAGCGGGGAGAAGACCCGGTTATCACCTACAAACGTTTGGCTGCTTTGAATCAGCAACAATTCTGTGATGAGATGTTTGATACTTACCGCCACTTTATCAACTGGGATTTTCCGCGCGTCTGGAAAGAAACACGTCCGTATGCCAATAAATATACTTCTCAGCTAATAGCTCAGCCGGATGGATGGTATGGGATAGCACCGGAGAATTGTCCTGAAAATTATGGATTCAATGCTATTCCTTTGGCTGTTCCTCAGCCGGGAGAGAAAGTGAAAGTGGAATTCTGCGGAGAAGCAGGAAAGGAAGGATATACTGCAATCCATACAGATAAGGCAGGTTGGCGTTATGGTTTTGTTGCTGTAACGGCAGAAGGTAAATCTATTTATGGGGAAATGGGCGATAATAGCGGGAAAAGTATTATTTTTACAGCTCCAAAAGATCAAACTCTGACTTATTTGTGGCTGGTTGTGATGGGAGCGCCGGCGGAGCATTGGATGAATCCCGCTCCGGGAGAGAAAGATGCTCAATGGCCATACCGCATCAGGGTTACGGGAAGCAATCCTTTATAAACATACAGATAAATACGATGTCTGCAAAAGAAACATATATGAACCGATGAAAAACAGTACAAGTGCCGTTGTTTATGCCTGCATTGCAGTGCTTAGTTGGTCTACTGTAGCCACTGCTTTTAAGATAGCTTTAACGCATCTAACTCATTTTGAGATGCTGCTGATAGCCAGTTGTACTTCATTAGTCATATTTGCCCTTTTGCTGACTTTCCAGAAGAAGTGGAGACTGGTGTCGGAACTTTCCGGTCGCCAATGGGGATACTTTGCATTGTTGGGATTACTGAACCCTGTCGCTTATTATCTGGTATTGTTCAAGGCTTACGACCTGCTACCTGCACAGGTGGCACAGCCCATCAATTATGCATGGCCTATTGTACTGCTTATTCTGTTGGCCTTGTTCGCCCATCAGCCCATACCACCGAAGAAATATATCGGCATGTTCATTTCGCTGGGTGGAGTGGTACTGATTTCGGTTGGTACGGGGCAATCGGGAGGTATGGACATACCTGTGCATGGCTTATTGCTGGCAGCATTGAGTGCCTTACTGTGGGCCATGTATTGGATGATAAACAATAAGTTCAAAGATAAAACAGATGGCAGTATTGCGCTGTTTATGAGTTTCCTGTTCGGCACGGCCTATTTGCTGATAGGAGCTGTGGGGGTAGGCGTACATCTTAATACGTTGCCCGGTATACTGTCGGGTATGTATGTCGGCGGGTTCGAAATGGGTATTCCTTTCATCTTTTTCAGCCTTGCCATGCGAAAAACATCCAATCCGGCACTGGTCAACCAGCTTTGTTACTTATCTCCCTTCTTGTCTTTATTCTTCATTGCAATCATATTGGGTGAACAGATTGTGTTTACAACTTACATTGGTCTTGCATTGATTGTAATGGGAATTATGTTCAATCAATATCTGGTGAAGAAATGAAAAAGATTATCCTTGCTATAATAGCCGGTATTATTCCGTTGGTGCTTCCGGCAGCTTCTACTGATTTCTGGTTCCGCCATTTCTCCGTGGAAGATGGATTATCCTCCAACTCTGTGCGTGCTATTATGCAGGATAAATATGGTTTTATGTGGCTTGGTACGGATGACGGCTTGAACCGTTACGACGGCACCACTATAAAGGTTTATAATCTGAATCCGCAAGGGTCTAATGATTATATCTCTTCTCTTTACGACACTACGGACAATATCTGGGTAGGGACAGAAGACGGGGTGTATATTTTTGATTATGAAACGGAAAGCTTTGAACTATTCAAAGTATTGACAGCCCAAGGTGACAGCATTAAGAGCAATGTGAATCATATTGCAGAAGACAGAGACGGCAACTTGTGGTTCTCGACAGTAGGGCAAGGTATTTTCAAGTATAATATATCCAAGCACTATCTGGAACATTATGAATTTAAAGATGCCAATGGATTAATGGCGAGTGTGCTGGTTGATAGTGAAAATCAGATCTGGGCGGTCACTAATTGGGGAAGCCCCACTGTGTCCAAGCTGAATAAGGCGGAGAATAAATTCGAGCCTTTCCCTATCACTTACGAAGCGGGGCAATATGACTCAAATTCTCTGGTCATGCTCGAAGACTCTGAACATGCACTGTGGCTGGGAACATGGGAATGCGGTTTGCAGAAGATAGACAGATATACGGGTAAGGCAACCACTTATTTACATCCGTCGGAAGGTAAGGGGGCTACTCATATCCACTCTTTGGTGGAATATGCTCCCCACCAACTATTGATAGGTTCGGATGACGGACTTTTGCTGTTTAATACCTTTACATGCGAACATCAACTGTTCACGGAAGATGAAACAAACCCTTATTCATTATCCAATCGTTTTGTCTATCCTATCGTAAAAGACCGTGAAGGCGGAATATGGGTCGGGACTTATTACGGTGGGGTGAATTATCTTTCGCCTAATACCGGGCAGTTTGAATGTTTTGCCCATTCGCGCTTTTTCAATTCGGTGAACGGAACCGTTATCGGGCGCTTCTGTGAAGATTCTTACGGGCATATCTGGATAGCCTCTGATGATGGAGGACTGAGCCGCTTCTCTCCCAAGGACAAACAATTCACTCATTATATGCCCGATGAGCACAGAAACAGTCTTTCTTACCATAATGTGCATGCTCTTTGTATGGATGATGACGATTTATGGATTGGCACCTATACGGGAGGGGTCAACGTGTTGAATACGAAAACAGGCGCGTTCAGGGTATATACCACCAGAGGAGGGGACTTGACCACCCTTGACGGCACCAGTTCTTACGCCATCTTCCGTGACCGGGAGAAGCGGATATGGGTGACTTCTATGGCAGGAATAAACTTATATAACCGTGAAGAAGACAATTTTATCCGCGTCAAAGACTTGGAATCGCTGACCATCGATATAGATCAGGATGCCGACGGCAATATCTGGTTCTCTACGCAGGGGAAGGGTTTGTTTAAGTATAATCCGGATAAAAAGACTTGGAAGAACTACGTGCACAGCAATGTTCCCGGTGCATTGGTTAACGATCAGGTGAATTGCGTGCTGATAGATGGCAACGGAAATATGTGGGTGGGGACGATGAACGGGCTTTGCAAGTATAACGCTGAAGAAGACCTGTTTGAAGCGATACCTTTGGATATTCCCAGCCGTAACATTTGCGGTATCGTTGAAGATCAGCATGTGCTGTGGCTGACCACGACGAAAGGGCTGGTGCGTTACGCTCCCGGCGAGAGTTGTCAGGTCTTTACGCGTAGCGACGGGTTGCAGAGCGAACAATTTTTGCCTAATGCTGCTTTGAAGGCTTCCGATGGTAAGATATATGTCGGCTCGGTCAATGGCTTCAATGCTTTTTATCCTTATCAGATAAAAACGAATAAGGTGCTTTCACCGGTCGTTATCACAGGATTGGAAATCTTCAACAAGGAAATCCGGATAGGAGATAAGAAGTTGCCGAAAGCCCTGAACCGGATGACGGAACTTGATTTGTCTTATAAAGACCATGTTTTCAGCCTGCTCTATGCTTCATTGAGTTATTGCACACCCGAAAAGAACCAGTATGCCTATAAATTGGAAGGTTTTGATAAAGACTGGAATTATGTAGGTTCGCAGAATAAAGCCACTTATACCAATCTGCCGGCGGGAACTTACACCTTTAAAGTGAAAGCTACTAATAATGACGGGATTTGGAGTGATCAGGAAGCAAGTCTGAAAATAATCATCCACCCTCCTTTCTATTGGAGCACGGCTTCAAAGATTCTTTATTTCATATTGATATGCATAGGGCTGACTTTTTTTATCCGTTTCCTGTTGAAACGGACGGAAAAGAAACATACTGCGGAAATCAATCAGCTGAATGTGAGTAAAGAGAAGGAAGTGCATGAAGCTAAGATTAAGTTCTTCACGATGATAGCCCATGAAATCCGTACTCCGGTTTCGCTCATAATCGGTCCTTTGGAGAAGATCATGAAATCATCCATACCGATGTCGCCAGTGTTGCGGGATGACCTGAATATTATCGACCGCAATAGCCAAAGACTGTTGTTTCTGGTCAATCAGCTGCTGGACTTCCGTAAAGTGGAACAGGAGGGAATCACCATTAAATATACTTCGCAGAATATACGCCAGTTACTGCAAGCGGTTTGTGAGCGTTTCAAACCGTTCATCACCCAGCATGGCGCTCATTTGGAAGTGGAATATCCCGATGCTGATTTTACGGCTATGGTGGACAGTGAGGCGATCACCAAACTGATAAGCAATCTGCTGACGAATGCAAGTAAATATACCAAGGATAAGGTCGTCCTCTCGTGCGTGGTACAGCCGGAACAGCATACCTTTGTGATTAAAGTGACTGACAACGGAATAGGTATCAGCAAAGAAGACCAAGAGAAAATCTTCAGGCCTTTCTATCAGGCGATGGACAATAAACCCGGCACCGGTATCGGGCTTAGTATCGTGAAAAGCATTGTAGAATCGCATAACGGTTGCATCGAAGTTGAATCCGAAATCAACAAAGGCTCCTCTTTCATTGTGACGCTGCCCATTGAGCAAGCCGGGGCGGCGGTGCAGGAAGGGGAGACGAGCGTTCTCAATCCGGCAATTCCGGAAGATATTTTGTTGGAAAGTCTGCCGGTGACAGCTTCCAAGGATAAACCGGTCATGCTGATTGTGGATGACAACGAAGAAATGCTGAATTTTCTTTCAAGCAGTTTCTCCGGTCAATATTCCATTCTGACAGCGGAAGACGGAGTGGAGGCGCTGGAGAAGTTGAAAGAGAATGAAGTGACCTTGATAGTAAGCGACTGGATGATGCCACGCATGGATGGGGTGGAATTTTGCAAGGCGTTGCGGGCCGACCAGGCCATCAGCCATATCCCGTTCATCCTGCTGACAGCCAAGACGGATACAAACTCCAAGATAGAAGGCATGGACTGCGGTGCGGATGCTTATATCGAGAAACCTTTCTCTGTGCAGTATCTGGAAGCATGTATCAGGAATCTTCTCGATTTACGTAATCTGCTGCGTCAGAAATTCTCTAAAATGCCGATGGTACCTTTGAACAGTATTGCCAGCAATTCCGTGGATAATAAATTCCTGACCCGCATCAATGAGATTATAGAACAGAACTTCTCTAATCCGGAACTGACGGTCGATTTCCTGGCGGAACAGCTTTGCATCAGCCGTTCAGGTTTGTTTGCCAAGATAAAGACGCTGGCCAATATCACTCCGAACGAGTTGATACAGATAGTGCGGTTGAAGAAAGCGGCTGCCCTGCTTACGGAAAACAAATACCGGATTAATGAAATCTGCTATATGGTAGGTTTTAATAATCCATCCTATTTTGCGAAGTGTTTTCAGAAACAGTTTGGCATAAAACCAGGGGAGTTTGTGAATAATCCGGGGGTATCGTTGCAATAATTCTTATTCTTTTCTTACTTTTGTAAGTTGACTAAATTCAAATGACATGAATAAGAAATTACTTTTATCCTTATTCGTTCTGTTCGGTGCATCTGCATGCCTCTCCGCGGCAGATGAGGCGCGTCTGTTGCGCTTTCCGGCAACGAACGGCAGTGAGATTGTGTTCTCGTATGCAGGTGATCTCTACAAAGTACCTGTCACGGGAGGAGAGGCACAGCGCCTGACTTCGCATGTGGGATACGAAATGTTCCCCCGTTTCTCACCGGATGGCAAGACGATTGCCTTTACCGGTCAGTATGATGGCAATACGGAAGTGTACGCCATACCCTCCACAGGCGGTGAACCGCAGCGCCTTACTTACACCGCGACCAATGCACGTGATGATTTGGGCGACCGCATGGGACCTAATAATATCGTAATGGCATGGAGCCCCGACGGCAAGCAAATCGTATATCGTAACCGCATCAGCAGTGGTTTTTCCGGTAAACTCTATACCGTCGACCGCGAAGGTGGCTTGCCCGAAGCCATTCCCTTGCCTGAAGGCGGTTTCTGTAGCTACTCTCCCGACGGCAAGCAGTTGGCCTACAACCGTACCATGCGCGAATTTCGTACCTGGAAATACTATAAGGGCGGTATGGCGGATGACATCTGGATATACAATCCCGCCGCGAAATCGGTAGAGAACGTTACGAACAACGTCGCTCAGGACATCTTCCCTATGTGGATTGGAGATGATATCTTCTTCCTTTCCGACCGCGACCGCACGATGAATATCTTCGTCTACAACACGAAGACCCGGCAAACGGCAAAGGTGACCGACTTCACCGAATATGATGTCAAGTTTCCGAGTGCTTCCGGCAATACCATTGTGTTTGAGAATGGCGGATACATCTATAAGATGGATGCTTCCACCCGCCAACCGCAGAAAGTGAGCATCAGTCTTGCTTCCGATAATATCTATGCCCGTGGTGATATCAAGAAAGGGGCTAAATATATAACGTCTGTCAGCACCTCTCCGGATGGAGAGCGGGTGGCGGTCACGGCACGCGGAGAAGTGTTCAACCTTCCGGCAACCAAAGGAGTGACCAAGAATATCACGCGCACTCCGGGTGCGCACGAACGCAGCGCCCAATGGTCGCCCGACGGTAAATCCATCGCTTATATCTCCGATACTACGGGAGAGACGGAGCTTTATCTGCAAGATGCCGTAGAAGGCAATCCGGTGCAACTGACCAAGAATAATGATACGTATATCCGTACTTTTGAGTGGAGTCCGGACAGTAAGACGATTGTTTATACCGACCGTAAGAACCGCATCAATCTGTTGGACGTGGCCTCACGCCGTGTGACCATGCTGTTGCAAGACCCGGTGAGCGAACCGGAGGATGTCACCTTCTCACCGGACAGTAAGTGGCTGACCTACACCCGGGATGCGGATAATGAAATCACCATTGTGTACGTTTATAACATTGCCGATAAAAAGGAGTATCCGGTAACGGACAAATGGTATAATTCCTCTTCGCCGGTATTCAGCACGGATGGGAAATATCTGATATTCTCGTCTGCCCGCGATTTCAATCCCACTTATGGCTGGCTGGAGTGGAACCATGTCTATAATAATATGTATGGAGTTTATATAGCCCTGTTGGCGAAAGATACCCCGTCACCTTTCCTGCAGAAGGATGCCGGTGTGAACAACAGCACTGAAAGCGAAACTCCGAAGGCTGCTGCCGACAAAACCTCCGGCAAGAAAGATGCGAAAGCGGAGGCAGCTCCTGTGGCTCTTGTGAAGTTCACTCCCGAAGGCATTACCGAACGTATCATTAAATTGCCTGTTGCCGCTTCTTATTATGGCAGTTTCTATTCCGACGGAAAGAAAGTCTATTACTGGGGGCGTGGCGGTACGAAAGTCTTCGACCTGGGAGAACAGAAAGAAGAAACGGTTGCCGATGGCGCTATGATGTTTGTCACTCCGGGCAGCAAGAAGGCCACGTTCTATAAGGACGAACAAGTCTACGTGACGGATATTCCCACCGGACAAGCTAACCTGAGCACTTCTGTTAATCTGGATAATATGTCTATCCCCGTAGATTATCCCAAGGAGTGGGCGCAGATTTTTGATGAGGCTTGGCGTGCTTATCGCGATGGTTTCTACCTGGAGAATATGCATGGAGTGGACTGGAAAGCCATCAAACAGAAATATGCCGTCCTGCTGCCTTACGCAAAAACACGTCTTGACTTGAACTATATTATAGGCGAGATGATCGGTGAACTGAATTGCGGTCATGCATACGTCAATCCGGGCGAGACCGAAAAGCCGAAACGTATTAAGACCGGTTTGTTGGGCGCAGAGATTTCTGCAGACAAGAGTGGTTTCTTCCGTTTGGAAAAGATTCTGACCGGAGCCTCCTGGTACAAGGAACTGCGTTCTCCGCTGACCGAACCGGGCATTGAAGCCAAAGTTGGAGACTATATCGTGGCGATTGATGGTGTGCCGACTAATTCAGTAAAGAACCTGTATGCTTTGTTGGTTGGCAAAGCCGGTGTGCCGACAGAAATCTCGTTGAACAGTAAACCTCAGTTGGCCAGTGCTCGAAAGATTGTAATCAGTCCGATTGAAGATGAATATCCTCTTTATCATTATAATTGGGTGCAGAATAATCTGAAAAAGGTGGATGAGGCTTCGAAAGGCCGCATCGGCTATATCTATATCCCCGACATGGGACCGGAAGGGCTGAATGAATTTGCCCGTTACTTCTATCCCCAACTTGATAAGGAAGGGCTGATTATAGACGACCGTGCCAACGGTGGCGGAAATGTTTCACCGATGATTCTGGAACGCTTGTCCCGTGAGCCTTATCGTGTGACGATGCGTCGCGGCTCCACTAAGACGGGTACTGTGCCCGATGCTGTGCAGGTGGGACCGAAAGTTTGTCTGATTAATAAATATTCAGCTTCCGACGGTGATCTTTTCCCGTGGGGTTTCCGTGCGCTGGGACTCGGAAAGTTGATTGGTACACGTACCTGGGGTGGAATTGTAGGTATCAGCGGTCCGCTTCCTTATATGGACGGTACGGATATTCGTGTGCCATTCTTCACCAGTTATGACCCGAAGACGGGGCAGTGGATTATCGAAAACCACGGTGTGGACCCGGATATCCTGATTGATAATGATCCGGTGAAGGAATGGAACGGAGAAGATGAACAACTCAACAAGGCCATCGAAGAGGTGATGAAGGAATTGCAGAACCGCAAACCGTTGCCGCCTGTTCCGGCTCCGAGGGATTTCAGTAAGTAGTCTTACGGACTTTGTCACATGGTGTATATGCCATTTTATGGGAAGAACTCTAAATTGTCTTTCCATAAAATGGCATATTTTTTTCTCTATCTCACAGAGGTTTTTAATATATTTGTCAGCACTCCGTCACTGTTGGTATAAGAAGCGGATATATAGGATGTTATTTGTGCTGATGACAGTGACGACAAGTGCTGATAAATGTTTTGTCGTCACTCTTTTCGTTCTGTTTGTTTACAAAATATTCGATTAATATCCTTGTAATCAGGTTGTAATGCTGTTTTTTACATTTGTGGTTGATATTGGTGCGAATGCTCTGTTCTTGTTGATATACTATGGGACTTCATTGCTTCGAAATGAAGTCACTGCTCCCAGTTCTACACACATGAAGTTTGTTTCCTATAGTGGGATGGCAGTTCCCCTTCATGGGTACGACAGTTCCCCTTCATGGGAACGACGGTTCCTCTTTATGGGAACGACGGTTCCTCTTCATGGGAACGATGGTTTCCCTTCATGGGAACGATGGTTTCCCTTCATGGGAACGATGGTTTCTCTTCATGGGAACGGTCGTTCCTTTTTATAGGCACTGCATTATCTCTTTATAGACACTGTATTATCTGCTTATCTCTATCTAAAAGACATTATTGTTAATTAACAATATGCGATGCAGTCTTTCTTTCAATATCTTATTTCTATAACGTAGAAAGTTATTTTTAATGTTTAATTGGAGGAACCAAACTATGAAATTTAATTCTGTATTTAGTAAAGCACTTTTGATTACGGGGGCTATAGTTTGTACTATAGGTTTACAGTCCTGTCTGGACGACGATGATAACAATTATTATTACCTAAGATATCCGAACGCCCTTGTAACAGTGAAGAGTGACGCTGAGGGTTCGATGTTTTTGCAGTTGGATGATAAGACAACCTTGTTGCCGACTAATGTGAAAAAATCTCCTTTTGGGGATAAAGAAGTCAGAGCGTTGGTGAATTATGATGAAGTAGACGAATCGAGCGGCGATTACAATAGAGCCGTCCATATCAACTGGATAGACAGTATCCTTACAAAACCCATCGCACCGGATTTGGGAGAAGAAAATGATGAGGTGTATGGCACTGACCCTGTGGAGATTATAAACGATTGGGTGACTCTTGCAGAAGACGGTTATCTGACGCTTCGTTTCAGGACTGTATGGGGAGGTCAGAAAAAACATTTCGTGAACCTGTTGCTGAGCCAGGGCTCGGAAAATCCTTATGAAGTAGAGTTCCGTCATAATGCGTATGGCGATGTTTATGGAACAACAGATGACGGACTGGTTGCCTTTAAGTTGGACGGACTGCCCGATACGGAAGGTAAAACGGTTAAACTGAAGCTGAAATGGAAGTCATTCAGTGGTGAGAAGTCAGCGGAATTTGATTATTGCACCCGTAAATCCGTTACACCGAGTAACCCGGAGGCGGCAGCGGTAAGAAGTAATTTGAAATTAGAATAGTTTTTTTCGTGAAACTGTGATTGATAAGTGGAAGGATGTCTGTAGTTTTGGGCATCCTTCCTTTTTTTATGCTCAATTTCGTTTGAAATGAAACTTTAGAGAATCAATGTATTGCCGCTTTTTTTTTAATCTTTATATTTGCGGATGAATTGAAAGTAAAGTCAAACTATTAGCAATATAATAATTAAAAAACGAAATCAGATGAAACAGGACATGATTGTCATCCTTGACTTGGGTAGTCATGAGAATACGGTATTGGCTCGCGCCATCCGTGCATTAGGAGTGTATAGTGAGATTTATCCTCACGACATCACAGTGGAAGAATTGAAAGCATTGCCCAACGTAAAGGGCATTATTATCAATGGTGGACCGAACAATGTGATTGATGGCGTGGCTATCGATGTGAATCCGGGTATCTATTCGATGGATATTCCAGTGATGGCCGCCGGTCATGATAAGGCAACGTGTGAAGTGAAACTGGCAGCGTTTACCGATGATATCGAGGCGATTAAAACTGATGTAAAATCTTTCGTTTTCGATACTTGCAAAGCTGAAGCCAACTGGAATATGACAAACTTTGTCAACGACCAGATTGAATTGATTAAACGTCAGGTAGGCGATAAGAAGGTTCTGCTGGCTTTGTCCGGTGGAGTCGACAGCTCCGTGGTAGCTGCTTTGCTGCTGAAAGCGATTGGCGACAACCTGGTATGCGTGCATGTAAACCACGGTTTGATGCGTAAAGGTGAATCGGAAGATGTAGTCGAAGTGTTCAAAAATCAATTGAAGGCGAATCTCGTTTATGTAGATGTTACCGACCGTTTCCTGGATAAGCTGGCAGGCGTGGAAGATCCGGAACAAAAGCGTAAGATTATCGGTGGTGAGTTTATCCGTGTGTTCGAGGAAGAAGCGCGCAAGTTGGATGGTATCGACTTTTTAGGTCAGGGCACCATTTATCCGGATATTGTGGAAAGCGGAACGAAGACAGCTAAAATGGTGAAATCTCATCATAATGTAGGCGGGCTTCCCGAAGACCTCAAGTTCCAGTTGGTAGAACCCTTGCGTCAATTATTCAAAGATGAAGTCCGTGCTTGTGGCTTGGAATTAGGCTTGCCTTATGAGATGGTTTACCGTCAACCTTTCCCCGGTCCCGGTTTAGGGGTACGTTGTTTGGGGGCCATCACGCGCGACCGTTTGGAGGCTGTTCGTGAGTCCGACGCCATTCTGCGCGAAGAATTCCAGATTGCCGGATTGGATAAGAAGGTATGGCAATACTTTACGGTAGTGCCTGACTTTAAGTCTGTGGGTGTACGCGATAATGCCCGTTCTTTCGACTGGCCGGTTATTATCCGCGCCGTTAATACGGTAGATGCCATGACGGCTACCATTGAACCGGTGGATTGGCCCATCCTGATGAAAATCACTGATCGTATTCTGAAAGAAGTGAAGAATGTGAATCGTGTTTGTTACGATATGTCGCCGAAACCGAATGCGACGATAGAGTGGGAGTAAAAGAATGAAATAAAAATCGCCCTCGGAAGTTGGAAAAATGAACTGCACTCCAAAAGTTGGACACAAAACTTTAGGAGTGCAGTTTTTTTATGCGACATTCATTTGAAGAAAAGCTCAATATCGTTAGCAGAATCAAAAGCGATTACCCCATTGAGTCTCTTGGTCGGTTGGGTATATCCCCCATAGATATCCGTACATAGGTACGCCGATATGATAAATATGGTGAATCTATGGCAAGACTGAAGAAAAAACAGCATTAACAGACTGGAAAAGCTACAGGCCGAGAACCTTCGCCTGCGAGCCGAAAACACGATACTAAAAAAGTGAAAGCCTTAGTCGAGGAAGAAGAAGCCCGGGCGCGGATCAATGGGCACAAGTCATCGACGAATTAGGGTCAGAATATTCTCTCGATTTATTGCTTGAATTAAGAAAGATGGTTTGTTTAGTGTTTTACTATCATTATAGTCGTTTAAAGGTTGCTAATAAATATGCTATTGAAGAAGATGAGATTAAAAAGATTTCTTACAATATCTCCAAAAGTCCTATTTTGGAGATAGTATATGATATGCTTGATAAAGCTTTTAAGCGTTTTGGTGCACTATCAGCACTTTGGGTACCGAAAATGTCTTGAAGAGCATGATATAATACAGAGCATGTCACGGAAAGACAACTGCCTTGACAACGCAATGGCTGAGAATATCTTTGGTATAATGAAATCTGAATTTCTTTATGTCGAGAAGTTTGAATCAGTTGAAGACTTCGTGAAAGTTTTAGAGGAATATATAGAGTATTACAATAATAATAGAATCAAATCAAGATTAAAAGGAAGGAGCCCGATGCAATATCGAACTCTTTATTTATCTTGCTAATTTATAAACAGTCCGACTTTTTGGGGGCACTTCAATTTTCTTAAGGAGGCATTACTGAATATTTTCAGGGGGAAGAATCACTTTGGTTTCAGGGGGGCAGCTTACGCTGAATTTTCCAACATCATTGTCGAAGCAATTATGGAAAAATGGGCTGTCTTTTATCTATTGTTATGACCTAATATCACCTCCTTATCAGCTCACTTATAGATCTTTGTTTGTGTGGAGAAAGGGCTGTGCAACGAAATATGTGGGAAGCTCCAATTGGAGAATATATAATGAAAACAGTTCGAAAATCCCATGAATGTATTGCTTCTTAAAAAAAAACTATAACGAATTAGCGGAAAAGCTTGTATAATTGAAATATAATATTTATGTTTGTGCTGTGATAAATAACTAATATTACAAATTCCAAAATAAAGCTACCTATAAAAGATATGTTGCCACTAAAAAAAATATCGTTAAAGGATATTGCTGAAGCTGCAGGTGTTTCAACAGCATTGGTTTCATTCGTCTTGAATGGCAAGAAGAAGGAATATCGCGTGGGAGAAGAAACTGCCCAACGCATATTGAAGATTGCCAATGAAATGAATTACCAGCCTAATCTTGCTGCGAAGAGTCTTCGAAGCGGTAAGACGAAGACAATCGGATTGGTGGTTTCTGATATTTCCAACCCATTTTTTTCCCAATTAGCACGTGTATTGGAAGATGAGGCAACCAAACGGGGATATACTGTACTTTTTGGAAGTTCAGACGAGGATAAGGATAAGATGAACCGTGTTGTCAGTAACCTTATTAATAAAGGTGTAGATGGGCTGATAATCGTTCCTTGTGACAACTCCGAGAAATCCATTGCTTCACTTGTGAACAATAATGTTCCTATTGTTCTGTTCGACCGTTATTTCCCGGAAATTAATGTCAGCTATGTTGCTCTGAATAATTTCAATGCCTCCTATGTTTTAACCAGACATCTTTTGAATGCAGGCTACAATGCTCCATGCATGGTGGCTTATGATGTTAACCTAATCCATATGAAGGAACGCGTCCGTGGTTATAAGAAGGCCATGGATGATGCCGGGAAAAAACATCTGATTAACGTGATATTCTTGAAGCAGGACACTCCCAGGAAATCGGCAGACCGTCTGCTTCCCAAAATGATTGACGGGGGTGTGGATGCTTTTTTATTTGCCACCAACATGATTTCTTTATCCTGCCTGTATACTATAAAGGACATGGGAGAGGAGGTTATAAGCAAAATCGGTTTAGTCGGTTTTGACGGCAATCCGGTATTTGACTTTTTTAACGCTCCCATATCCTATATTCAGCAGCCTATAGAAACTTTGGTGCAGAAAGCGCTTGGGATTCTGATAGATAATATAGCGGGAGGTAATACGGTACAGTCAGTACTTGCCGAAGGGGAATTTGTGGAAATAACTCTTTAGATATTTTTTTTACATGCTTGCTTAAACGATTAAATGCTTTTTGAATTAATCCAAATAAATTAGTTGAACCATGAAAAATTCAAGATTAATTGGTGGAAAGCCGAAAATTGGTATTCGACCTATCATTGATGGTCGTCGCGGAGGCATTCGTGAGTCATTGGAAGACATGACCATGACCATGGCTCATAAGGTGGCCGAACTTTACTCTTCTGTTTTGTGTCATGGCGACGGTACTCCCGTGGAATGTGTCATTGCAGATACAACTATCGGTGGGGTGGCTGAAGCCGCTATGGCAGCTGAAAAATTCCGTAACAATGGCGTGGGCGTGGTACTTTCCGTAACCCCTTGCTGGTGCTATGGATTCGAGACTATTGACATGGACGGGGAAATGCCGAAAGCCATCTGGGGCTTTAACGGTACGGAGCGTCCGGGTGCGGTTTATCTGGCTTCAGCATTGGCAAGTCATACACAGAAGGGATTGCCTACCTTTGGTATTTATGGACGTGATGTGCAGGAAGTCACCAATATGGAAATACCCAAAGACGTAAAGGAAAAACTGTTGCGTTTCGCCCGCGCAGGTATCGCTGTAGCCACGATGAAAGGCAAGTCCTATCTTTCAATCGGCAGCGTATCCATGGGGATTGCCGGTTCTATTCCTAATCCTGATTTCTTTCAGGAATATCTGGGCATGCGCAATGAGTATGTTGATGCCAGCGAGATTGAACGCCGTGTCCAGCTGGGCATTTATGACCATGAAGAGTTTGAACGTGCCATGGGGTGGACGGAGAAGTATTGCAAGAGTAATGAAGGAACGGACTTTAATCCGGAACATCTGGTATATTCCCGTGAAGAAAAAGATGCACGTTGGGAATATGTGGTGAAGATGACTCTCATTTTTCGTGATATGATGATCGGTAATCCCAAACTGGCGGAGATGGGATTCAAGGAAGAGGCAATGGGACACAACGCGATTGCCGCTGGTTTTCAAGGGCAGCGTCAATGGACGGATTATAAACCTGACGGCGACTTTTCAGAAGCTATCCTGAACACGTCTTTCGACTGGAATGGTATCCGTGAAGCATTTACTTTCGCTACGGAAAACGATACGCTGAACTGTACTTCCATGCTGTTCAACCATCTCTTGACAAATACGGCGCAGATATTTGCAGATGTACGCACTTATTGGAGTCCGAATGCGGTGGAACGCGTAACGGGCAAGAAACTGGAAGGCAAGGCAGCGAATGGTTTTATCCATCTTATCAACTCCGGTTCCTGCACGCTTGACGGAACCGGTTGTCAGACACGTGACGGTAAGCCGGTAATGAAACCCTTTTGGGAAATTACGGAAGAAGAGGTGGAAACTTGCCTTGCAGTAACCAAGTGGCATCCGGCTAGCCGTGAATATATGCGTGGCGGCGGTTATTCTTCACAGTTCGTGACTCGTGGTGAGATGCCTGTAACGATGTGCCGACTGAACCTTGTAAAAGGCCAGGGCCCGGTTCTGCAGATTGCTGAAGGTTGGACCGTCAATTTGGATGAGGATGTTTTCAAGGCTATCAATGAGCGTACCGACCGTACATGGCCTTCCACCTTCTTTGCTCCTCGCCTGACAGGTAAGGGGTATTTCCGTGACGTATATACCGTTATGAACAACTGGGGAGCCAACCATGGCGCTATCAGTTACGGACATATAGGTGCCGATCTGATAACTTTGGCTTCCATGCTCCGTATACCGGTATGCATGCACAACGTTCCTGAGGAAAACATTTTCCGTCCCAGTGCATGGTCTGCCTTTGGTGAAGATATGGAAGGCAGCGATTACAGAGCCTGCAAGAATTACGGACCCCTCTATAAATAAAGGAAACAAGCATTATGTTGAAATCAAGCAAACTGAAAAATACTCTGCTGGTAGGTGCAATTACAATATTTGTATCATGCGGTGGACAAAAAGAAATAAAGATGGGAAGTTATGCTTATGATGCCCGGTTTTTGAAAGACCATGGCATTGAATATACTGAATTGGTATCTGCTGACGGAAACTCCAAGGTAATGATCGTTCCGGCATGGCAGGGCCGTGTTATGACTACTTCTGCTTTAGGTGATGAAGGTGACAGCTATGGCTGGATCAACTACCGTTTCATAAATGAAGGCAAGGTCAGTTCCCAGTTTAATCCGGTAGGTGGTGAAGAGCGCTTCTGGCTTGGTCCTGAAGGCGGTCCGTTCTCTCTTTATTTTAAAGAAGGCCAAGAACAGGTCTATGACAATTGGGTAGTTCCTGCAGTGATTGATACGGAAACTTTCGACATCAAGTCACAAAGCGACAGCAGTATCCGTTTTGTGAAAGATACCCGTTTGGCGAATGCTTCCGGTACTACTTTCGATATGAATATTGACCGTACTGTGTCGTTGATGGATGCTGGTGAAGTGGCTGCGGATTTTGACATCGAACTTGCAGGCGACATGAAGATGGTAGCTTACAAGAGCGAGAATAAAATTACCAATACGGGGGACAATGCGTGGACAAAAGAAGGTGGACTGGTATCTGTATGGATGCTCGGTTGTTTTAATCCCACGCCGACCACTACTGTATTCATTCTTTATAAGGAGGATGCTGAAGGGGTTATCGTGAATGACGAATATTTTGGCAAGATTCCTGCAGACAGGCTGATAAAGGAAAACGGTATCATCTATTTCAAGATTGACGGACTCTATCGCTCCAAACTGGGATTGCCGGCTTCACGCGCAACGGATTTATGCGGAAGCTATGATTCGTCGAAAGGCGTGCTCACCATATTGTGGTGCAGTCTTCCTGAAGCCCCTTCAACTTATGTAAACGGCCAATGGGGACCACAGGAAGATCCGTTTGCCGGTGACGTAATCAATTCTTATAATGACGGTCCGGTAGAAGACGGTTCCATCATGGGGCCTTTCTATGAAATCGAGACTTCCTCACCCGGTGCGGAGTTGGCTCCCGGCGCATCGTTAGTTCATACACAGAAAGTAATCCATATACAGGGCAAGGATGAACAACTGGTCCCTATCGTGCAGAAATTGTTCGGAGCGGACTTGAATGTAATCAAGACAAAGTTTCAATAGGGTAATTATATAAAAATAGGAGAATTCGTATGGAATCGAATAAGATAATACCGAAAGGGATCCTCTTCCCGTTCATCCTGCTCACTACGCTTTTCTTTGCCTGGGCTGTGCCGAACAATCTCACGGATACCATGCTTGCGGCTTTCAAACGCATCATGAGCATGAGTGATTCGAAGACGGCCTGGATACAGGTGGTGTGTTATCTGTTGGGATATGGATGCTGTGCTGTCCCCGGTGCCTTGTTCATCAAGAAGTATACTTATAAATCAGGCGTGATGCTGGGACTTGGCCTGTATGCTTTTGGAGCCTTGCTGTTCTATCCTGCCATGCTCAGCTCGGGAGTGAATGTTGATTTCAGTTTCTTTATGTACCTGCTTGCAATCTTCGTTCTTTTTGCCGGACTTTCAATTCTGGAGACATCTACCAATTCTTATGTATTGGCAATCGGTCCTGAAAGTACTGCAACACGTCGTCTGAATCTGTCGCAGGCTTTCAACCCGTTCGGGGCGATTACGGGAGTAGTGATCAGTCAGATTTTCATCCTCTCACAACTGAATGGAATGACGGCGACAGAGCGTACTCAACTTCCAGCTGAGGAGTTGGCCGCCATCCAGGGACAGGAACTGAGCGCTGTCACTACGGCTTATGTGGTACTTGGCCTGGTGATGCTGGTGCTTTTGCTTGCCATCCGGCTTACCAAGATGCCGAACCTCAGCGAGAAAGGGGAAAAGGTGGAATTTGCTGCTACCCTCCGTCGCCTGATAAAGAACAGGAATTACGTATGGGGTGTGGTTGCACAGTTCTTCAATATTGGTGCACAGATAGCCGTATGGTCATTTGTTATCCGTTATGCCATGCAACAACTCAATTTTGATGGCGTGTTGGCTTCTTTAGGCGACTCAGCCTCTGCGGAGGCCGTTGTCAATGCATTGCGTGGTGTAGAACCGGTGGCCGCCGCATTCTATAACGGATGCGAATGGCTCGGATTGGATGACTTGTTGCCGCGTACGGCGGAACAGGCCGCGGCCACTTACTATATCATGTCGCTCATTCTTTTTGTAACCATGAGATTTGTATGTACTGCAATGATGAAGTATGTGAAAGCCTATAAACTTTTGATAGGGCTTGCCCTTCTTGCTGTAATGTGCTGTTTGGGTGCCATGTTCGGTAAGGGAAGCTTCGGAGTCTATTGCCTGATGGGTATTTCCGGTTGTATGTCATTGATGTTCCCGACCATTTACGGATTCGGCCTTACAGGTTTGGGTAATGACACTAAAATCGGTGGTTCATTCATGGTAATGGCTATTGCCGGTGCCGCTGTTCTGACTCAAATCCAGGGTATCGTTTCCGACCAGACAGGTAGTATTATGGCTGCATATGTTGTACCGGCCGTTGCTTTTGCAGTGATTGCCTATTACGGTTTCTTCATTGCTAGGAAACAGGAAAGTGGGGATTGCATGTAGAAAACTTATAATTTAAAACAAAATATTATGAAAAAAGTGTTTTTATTTTTAACGACTTTAATAAGCTTGTTGGCTCTGACTATTGATGCTTCAGCTCAGATTGATAGAGGAGAATTAGGAAGTCTGACCACAGTCAAAGACGGATTACGTAGCCGTCGGATAAGCAGTGCCGATAAAACTGGTAATAACGGTGACTGCGTAGGGCAGTTTAAACCGGGAGAAAAATGGAGCGTGGAAATTCCCGGGACGGGTGTCATCAACCACATTTGGTTTACTATCGCTCCGACAAGCATCATGAGAAACGATCTTATATTCCGTATTTATTGGGATGGAAACAAATACCCCTCTGTAGAAGCTCCTATCGCTGCTTTCTTCGGAAACGGTTGGGACGAGAAATATGAGTTCATCTCTCTGCCGTTGGCAGTTGGTCCAAGAGATGGTACGGGGCTTGCCTGTTATTTCCAGATGCCTTTCGAGAAGGGCGCACGTCTGGAGATTGAGAACCAGAGTGACGAGCCCTTGACTCACCTCTACTACTATGTGGACTATACCGAGATGGATAAGTTGCCTGCCAATTCAGGACGTTTTCATGCTTGGTTCAACCACGAGACAACCGACGCTCTCCCCGAAGGCGAAACCGAGTGGGGATTGGTAGGCACTCCGGGTTGCAATGTAGATGGTGCCGACAACTATCTTTTTGCCGATATTAAAGGTAAAGGACACTTTGTAGGTATCAACTACTATATCCACTGTCCGTCGCCTATGTGGTATGGCGAAGGCGATGACCTGATTATCATCGATGATGAACCGAAGAAAGCCTTGAGAGGTACGGGAACGGAAGACTTCTTCAACACTTCTTGGTGTCCGGCAAGTATCTTTACGCATCCCTACTACGGCTATGCTCGTGTGAACCGTGACAACGGTTGGTTGGGAAGAACGCACGCTTACCGCTTTTTTATTGCTGACCCCATCTACTTCAACACCTCTTTCAAAGGTTCTATCGAGCATGGACACAACAACAACTTGACTCTCGATCTTAGTAGTGTCGCTTACTGGTATCAGTCCGAGGCTCATGAGTTGCCTGCCGCTCCGACTAAAGCCGACAGAGCACCGAAACCATTCATCCGCGACCAAGATATGCATCGTTGGAGACATGAGTGGAGAAAGAACTTCGGCAATGGCTCAAAATTGTGGGGTAATGAAAGAAAGTAAAGTGAATTAAACGAGTATTATGAAAACTATATTTTTTATCTAAATTTAATGTTATAATATTTAATCGTAACTATTCAGTTATACAAACTTGCTATCATTCAATGTATTACAATTAGTAATATGCTTCATTTTGAGCCTTTTTAGACCAAACCCATTAGAGTCTCTAATAAATAAATATTGATAATCAATGAATTAGGGCATCATAGATAGCTGGGTAGTTACATTTAATCTTAACGCTGATGAAAAACAGGAATATGCTACAAAAGTGGCTTATCATTCTTTTCTTAGGCTTGATAACCCAAGCGGTTTCCGCACAGAACGTCAATGTACATGGTGTTATTAGCGATGAAACTGGAGAAACAATGATAGGTGTATCAGTATTGGTTAAAGGGACATCAACCGGAGTAGTAACCGATATAAACGGTCATTTCTCGCTTTCTGTTCCAAAGAACAGTGTTTTGTCGATTTCTTATATTGGATATAAAAGCCAGGAAATCTCCGTAAATGGAGCTAAAAAACTGAACATAGAGATGGAGCCGGAGGCTCAAAACCTGGAGGAAGTCGTTATCGTAGCTTACGGACAACAAAAGAAAGTTTCGGTTACAGGCTCTATGTCAAGTATCAATAACGAAGCGTTGCTGAAGTCTCCGTCGGCATCTTTGGGTAACGCCATTTCCGGTAAGTTGCCGGGTCTTTCTACGGTACAATATTCAGGTCTTCCCGGTGCTGATGACCCTGTGATTTTGATTCGAGGTCAATCTTCATTCAATGGTTCATCGCCTTTGGTATTGGTGGACGGTGTAGAACGTTCGTTCACGCAGATTGACCCGAATGAGGTTGCCGACATCACCGTGTTGAAGGATGCTTCCGCTACCGCTGTGTATGGTGTGCGCGGTGCTAACGGTGTTATTTTGGTAACCACCAAGCGTGGTGAAGTCGGTAGAACTAAAGTATCCGCATCTACCTCATGGGGTATACAGAGCGTAACCAACTTTATTGATATGGCGAACTCTTATACTTATGCTACCGCTTATAATAATGCCCGTATCTCGGATGGTAATCAACCGGCTTTCCAGCCTGCTATTATCGACCACTTTAAGAATCATGATAATCCGCTTCTCTATCCGGACATCGATTGGATAGACTATGTGATGAAAGACCGTGCTTTGCAGAGCCAGCACAACATATCTGTATCGGGTGGTAACCAGGTGGCACGTTATTTCGTGTCAGCAGGTTTCCTCGACCAGGATGGTTTGTTCCGTTCTTTCGATAAGGATTCCAACACCAACTTCTCATACAAACGTTACAACTACCGTGCTAACTTAGACCTTTCTTTAGGTAAATATCACGAACTCTCTATCAACCTCGGTGGTCGTGTTGAGAACAAGCACAGTCTTAGCAGTTCGGAGGAACGTATCTTTGTCTATTTGATGGATGCGCAGCCTTTCTCCGGTGCTGGTATTATAGATGGCAGATGGGTACTCGCTAATAGAGATCTTATCGACCCGACGGGTCTTGAAAATATTGTGAGCGGCATCGACGGTTTGGACACGTTCTATGGTCAGGGTTATACTTTTTCCTCTACCAATGTGTTGAATGCCGATATCATCTACAAATTGAACATGGATTTCCTGACCACGGGATTGGATTTCCGTATAAAGGCTTCTTACAACTCTTCTTATGGGCAAACAAAGGACCGTACATGTGGTAAACCTGCTTCTTTCCGTCCTTATCTCACAGAGAATGGCGAAGTTGTTTATCAGCGTTCAGGTGACTACTGGAATCCGGGTTACAGTGAGTCTGCATGGTCCAACCGTGACTGGTATGCTGAGGCAAGCTTCAACTACAACCGCACGTTTGGCTACCACAACGTAGGCGCTTTGTTGTTGTACAACCAGTCTAAGATCTACTACCCCGGTTCTTACACTTCTATCCCCTATGGCTATGTAGGTTTGGTTGCACGTGCCACTTACGACTACAAGCACCGCTATATGATTGATGCTAACATGGGTTATAACGGTTCTGAGAACTTTGCCGAAAGCAAGCGTTTCGGTTTCTTCCCCTCTTTATCTGTCGGTTGGGGTATTTCTGAAGAGAAATTTTGGAAACCCATCAAGTCAGTGATCTCTTACTTGAAGATACGTGCATCTGTCGGTACCGTAGGTAACGACAACTGCCAAGGTCGTCGTTTCCTCTATTTGCCTTCCGCATGGGGTATCTGGAACGGATATTTCTCCAGCATGGGAAACTACCAAGGTTATAACTTCGGTACCACGAACAATACTTTCTTGAACGTGGCACGTGAGATGTCTTCTTCTTCACCTGATGTAACTTGGGAAACCGCAGTGAAGTATAACATAGGTTTCGATGCCAAGTTTTATAAAGACAAAATCGGTTTGAATGTTGACTTGTTTAAGGAGAACCGTAAGGATATTCTGATTTCCAATGTGAATATGATTCAGTCACCTACGGCTGTCCGTCCTTCTTACATCAACTACGGTCGCGTAAAGAACCACGGTTACGAGGTGACTTTGTCTTACTCCGACAAGATTGGCAAGGATTTCTCCTTCACCGTCTCTCCGTCGGTATCTTATGCCAAGAATAAAATTCTTGAATGTTCTGAGTTGAAGCGTAAAGACAAGTTGGTGAAAGCCGACAGTTATATAGGTCGTAAATTAGGTTTGACCGAAGACCAGGTGGTTTCTCCGGACTGGACCTATTCAACCGGTCATGCCATTGGTGCCCGTCGTGGATATGTTTTCTTCGGCCTTTACGAAGAAGGTGTAACCGAAGAGGCTTACCGCAACGCTTATGGAACGGATATCCCTCAACAGTTGGTTCCTGATTTGAAAAACGGTGATGCTGTTTATGTTGACTTGGACGGTGATGGTTTGATTTTGGAAGAGTACGACCAGATTTACTCTGAAATTACGGATAACCCGAAATATGTATTCTCTTTGAACTTTGATTTCCGTTATAAGAATTTCGACTTTACTATGTTGTGGACGGGAGCTGGCCAGGTGAACCGTATCCTGCAAGGTCCTTACCGTAACCCTTTTGGTGAATCTCATCGTTCCGCTTTGATGCAGTGGGTGTATGATAACTCTTGGTCAGAGGATAATCCTGGCGGACATCTGCCGCGTCTTACCTTTACCAATGAGAAACAGAACCGTGCTAACTCCGATCTTTGGTATCAAGATGCCCGTTACGTCCGTTTGAAGAACTTGGAGATTGGCTATACGCTGAGAAACAAGTCTTGGTTACCGAAAACCACGAATATGCGTTTCTACCTGAACGGAACCAATTTGTTGACCTTTACTCCGTTTGATGCCAACGACCCCGAAAATACAGGCGGTGGTTCTGGATTTAGATACCCGCTGATGCGTGTTGTTAATTTAGGCTTGAAAGTTAACTTCTAAATAATTGTATATGAAAAAAATAAATTCAATAAAATCCATACTGCTGTTGGCGATCATCTCTTTTGTGGGTGTAGGTTGTGTGGACGAAATTAAGTTTGGAAACGCGTTTTTGGAGAAGGCTCCGGGAGAAGACGTGAACGAAGATGTTATCTTCTCCAAGAAGGTATATACAGACTATTTGTTGTGGCAGTGCTACGAGGGACTTTTTACTCCATTTAAGAATTGTTATGCAGGTAATGGACAATTTGAAACCTTGTCCGATATCATGCACTCTGAAGAGGGATGGGACTCTATGGGGCGTTTCCATTATACGGGCGTTTTGTCTGCCTCCAACGCTAACCCGGGTTGGTTGGTTGCCCGTGCGGCTTACATTACATCGGGGGGGATGGAGAATATGAGTAATACTGCTTTCCGCTGTATTTGGACCGGCATACGCGACTGTTGCTTGCTGTTGGATAACGTCGACCGCGTGCCCGATATGACCGATGCGGAAAAGGCACGTTACAAAGCCGAAGCGAAAGTGATTATGGCAAGTAAATACTTTGACGGTATTCACAATTTTGGTGGTCTGCCTATCGTTGACCATGCGCTCGCCGTAGACGAGGTCTTGGAAAAACCGCGTTCTACCATTGAGGAAACCGTAACATTTGTTGTTCGTTTGCTGGATGAAGCCATCGCTGAACCTGAATTGCCGTGGAACATTCCCGCTTCAGAATTGGCTACTTGGGCAGGACGTGTTACCAAAGCTTCGGCATTGGGTATTAAGGCAAAATTGTTGAACTATGTGGCAAGCCCCATTTTCAATAGTGATACTCCGTATTGTACTGAAGAGCCCCAAGAGGCTGTTAACGCCCTTCAGGTGTGGTATGGTAATTACGATGTGAAGCGTTGGGAAGCTGTGGTAGATGCGTGTGAAGAGTTCTTCCGGATGAATTCCGCTAACGGTAACTATTACCAGTTGGAAGAGGCTACTACTCCCGATGAAGCAGGCTATCGTGCCGCTTTCCGCAAGGCATACCGTGCCCGTGGTAATAGAGAGTCTCTGCTTGAAGTACATGACCGTGTATATATGTTGGAATGGGATAACCAGCCCGGCGGTTTCTGGCATGATGGTGGTATCGCTCCTACCTTAGAGTGGATGGAAATGTTCCCGTGGGCTGATGGTAAGAACTACGACGGACAGAAATATTACAATCAAAGACCCGCGCAGAGGGATATCTTCGAAAACCGTGACCCCCGTTTGTATGAATCTATTGTCGTACAAAAGCGTGACTATAAACATCAGATTTATGGTGAGGATAACCCCATACAACTGTGGGAAGGTGGTGAGTTCTTGACTTCCGGCGCAAGATATAATTGTAAGCCTTGGGGATTGCCTACTTATAAATTTGTATTGGACTTGGGTGATGCTATTCAAGGTGGTAAAGGTACTATTGATAAAGAACCTTTCCAAACCTCTTATATTCGTTTGGCCGAACTCTATCTGATTTACGCTGAGGCATTGGCAGAGACTGGTAACAACGTAAAGGCATTGGAGCAAATCAACAAGGTAAGAGCCCGTGTAGGTTTAGGTAAACTCGAAGTAATGAACCCCGAATTGAACTTGACTACCAATAAGGAGAATTTGATTAAGGAAGTCATGCGTGAACGTGCTTGTGAGTTAGGATTTGAGTATGAAAACCGCTTGCACGACATGAATCGTCGTGTTATGGAAAAAGACTTTAAGAAACATCTGCATGGAATCCACATCTATCGTTTGGATGATGATAATGAGTTAGTGTTGGAGAAATGGACGAAAGATAGCGGCGATCCTTTCCCGACCAAATTCTTATATGTGCCATATGACCTGAATGAAGGAGATGCTACAGCTGTAGGTTATACTATAATAAAGGATGGAAAGGAGTCAAAGATAGAATCACCTACGGGAATGACTGCAAACCCGCGTTTTGTTTGGGATCACCCCGGACGCTGGTCCAACAAGTGGTTGCTCGTTCCGCTGCCACCTGATGAAATTAATAAGAACTATGGTTTAACACAAAACCCGGGATGGTATTAAAATCTTAATTCTAAAATAGCAAACAATGAATAGAAAACATAAAACACTAAAGTGGAGCATAGCTTTGGTATCGTCTATACTCGCTTTAAACCTGTCAGCGCAAAGTTCGCTTATAGACTACCAGTCCGATAAAGTTGATTTAGGAATGGGTGTTGAGCAGAGCCAGATGTTGACTACCGCTTCCGTGGAGGTGGTTAGTGGCGATGAGTTGCAAAAAACGGCCGCCATCTCTTTGAAAGAGGCTCTTTATGGAAAATTGTTGGGACTTACGGTGTTGCGTCCGGGCGGAACGGTCAGTGACTATGGTTCCGGAGCAGTTCTCAACATTCGTGGTCAGCAGACTACGACCGAAAATGGTGTATTGGTGCTGGTAGACGGGATTGAGCGTTCTATCGAATATTTGACCGTTGACGAGGTAGAATCGGTTACGGTATTGAAAGATGCAGCCGCTGTGGCTCTCTTGGGCTATCAGGGCGTGAACGGTGCTATCTTGGTGAAGACCAAGCGTGGTGTGGAAGGACGTCAGATTTCCGTATCTTACGACCATAAGTTTACGTTCAATCCAAGAGTGGCTAACTTTGTAGATGCTCCTACTTACGCCAACGCTTTGAACCAGGCGCGTGCCAACGACGGTTTGGCACCGATGTACAACGATTATGAGTTGCAGGCTTTCGCTGACGGTACTCATCCCTACTACTATCCGAATGTTGACTGGAAGAAAGAGGTATTCAAGAACTACGGTTCGGAAGACCAATTCAATCTATCCATGAAGGGCGGTAACCAGAAGCTGAAATATTTCTCTATGTTGGATTATACCGACAGCCGTGGTTTGTTGGATAAAACAGATCAGGAGCAATACTCTTCACAGATGAGATTCTCTAAAGCCAGTATCCGTACCAACTTGGACGTGCAGTTTACTCCGACGACCAAGTTCGTCTTGAATGCGGTGGGTAGTTTCGTAGAGACCAAACGTCCTTACGGGGTGACCGAAAACGGTTTGACCGACCTGCTTTATCGTACTCCGGCTTCTGCATTCCCGGTAATGAACGACCCGGAAGGCAAATTGGCAGGAATTTGGGGTGGTAACACCACCTACGGTGCTAACAACGTGGTCGCACAGGTTCGGGCTTCCGGTTTCACGAAGAGCCACTCCCGTTCTTTCCAAGGAGACTTCTCGCTGACTCAGAATCTGGACTTCATCACGAAGGGACTGAGTGTATCGGCACGTTTGGGTTACAACAACTTCTCTCAGATTTATGAGACCAACGCGTTGGGTTTTATGTATGGTTACGAGCGTTACCGCTTCGACGAGACCGGCCATCCGACCGAGCTGATAAACTACTCTGCCGGTGACAAAACCAACAACTTGGCCTTCGATCATTGGACCAACCAGCACAACCGTTCTTCTTTCTTGGAAGTTTCGACTGACTATCACACTTCGTTCCGTGACGATGATAACTTCTCTGCCTCATTGATGTGGCACCAAAAGAACTCCACCCGTAACGGCCAGTATATGACTTTCAACCGGATGAATGTGATGGCTTACCTGCACTACGATTTGAAGCAGAAGTATGTAGCCGACTTGGTATTGGCGATGAACGGTTCTAACCGCTCCTATCCGGAGAAGTGGTCGTTCTCTCCCACCTTGTCTTTGGGGTATGTATTTGCCAACAAGGTGGATAACCGAATATTAAACTTCGGTAAACTGCGTTTCTCAGCCGGTATCCAGCACACCGACTATGTGCCTATTCAGGGATTGTGGCTGGAGAACTATAACGGCAGTGCAGGTAGTTATCTGACAGGTTTAGGTGACGGTTCATGGCAGTGGGGTACGTCTCTCGGTTACCAGCCCACCAAGCACTTTAATTTGGAAACGGCCTATAAGTTCAATTGGGGTGCCGACCTGCGTTTGTTCAAACAGGTGGACGTGAACTTTGACGCTTATTATCAATTACGTGACGATATCCTATTGTCGGGTGACGGTTTGAATTCAGCCGTATTCGGTAGGCCTTCCGCTTACGTAAACTGGGGACGCGTAGCGAGCTACGGTGTTGAATTGGGTGTGAACTGGGTTAAGCAGGTGGACAAAGACCTCTCTTTCAACTTGGGTTCTAATCTGACCTGGGGACGTAACAAGCAGAAACGTAACATTGAGAACGTGGCTTATGACTATTTGTCAGCTATCGGTGGACGTATAAACCAGGCATGGGGTCTGGAAGTAGTCGGTTTCTTCGAGGATGAAGCAGATATCGCTGCTTCACCGCAACAGAACTTCGACAATTGCCGTCCGGGTGACTTCAAGTATAAGGATCAGAACGGCGATAATGTCATCGATGAAAACGACGTGGTAAAAATGGGTTACGACACTAGCGTGCCGGAACTGAACTTTTCATTGAATCTGGGCTTCCGCTACAAGAACTTTGGTGTGAACGCCATGTTCCAGGGGGCAGGCATGTATACCGCATACTTGGGTACGGTGGGTGTATGGACTCCGATTATCGACGGTGCCAACCTTTCTAAAGAGTATTATGACAACTGCTGGGACAGAAGCGAAACCCCGATTTATCCGCGTCTGACTTCACGCACCAACCTTAACAACTACCGTGGTAACGATGTTTGGTACAAAAATGTGAACTTCTTTAAATTGAGAAATTGCGAGGTATATTACATGTTGCCCGAAAATTGGATTTCTAAAGTGAAGATGTCACAGTGCAAAGTGTTTGTCAAAGGAGAGAACCTGATGACTTTGTCTAACCTGAAGGTGATGGACCCCGAGAACATCGGTACCAATTTCCCGACTTTGATGGGGGTTAACTTAGGAGTTTCTGTAAAGTTTTAACGGATAAAGAAAAACAGATATGAATCGAATTAAAAATATATTTTGTGCAGTAATACTCTCCGCATTTGCTGTGAGCTGTGTTGATTTGGACTATACCGAGGTGACTACAGCCGATGAGGAGTGGATATATAAAAGCCCTATGTACGGTATCCAGAAATTGGTGTACAACATCTATGCACGTGTGCCCAATGGTTTCGAAAAAAATTACGAGGGCGGCAGTGGGGCTACGTTGGCGGCTGCCACCGATGAGGCAGAGTGCGCATTGTCTTATTCTTCAGTTCACCGTTTCTACAATGGTGGATGGAATCCTAACAATCCCTTCTCATTTACGTGGAGCAACTCGTATGCGGCTATTGCCGAAGCGAACATCTTCCACGAGAAGCGCGATAAAATCAATTTGGACGAGTATAAGAACAACCTGGACTTCGAAGCTATGAAGAAGAAGTTCGAACTGTTTGAGTATGAGGTTCGTTTTTTGCGTGCTTATTTCTACTTTGAACTGGTCCGTGCCTACGGTGACGTGCCTTTCACGCTGAAAACGTTGACGGTGGAAGAAGCGAATAGAATCGAACGTACTTCAGCCATTACCATCATGGATTGGATTGCAGAAGAGTTGGACGCTATCGTCGAATATCTGCCTATCTCTTTCGCCGATGAGTTGAGCCCGGAAACAGGTCGTGCAAACCGTATGATGTGCTTGGCGCTGAAAGCCCGTACATTGCTTTATAAGGCTTCTCCCTTGTTTAACAAAGAGAATAATAAAGAGTGGTGGCTGGATGCCGCCAGAGCTAATGGTGAGGTTTTACTCCGTGCGCAAGAGTGGGGCATTGGCTTGGACAGGTATTCTAAGATCTGGGGGCCCCGCAACGGTGACGGCATCGAGATGATCTGGGCTATTAAACGTGGTACCAGCAACTATTGGGAATCGTACAACTACCCCATCGGCGTAGAGAATGCCAACGGCGGTATGTGTCCTACTCAAACTTTGGTTGACAACTATGAGTATAATGATGGCAGTAACCAGACCTTTGGCGAGCGTTATTCCAACGCGGTGATTAACCTCACGCAGGAAGACCCCTACGCCGGTTTGGATCCCCGCTTTTTTATGACGGTAGTGAAGAACGGTGATATTTGGCCGAATTACAATCCTAATCCTATCGAAACCTTTATAGGTGGATTGAACGCTGCGCCGATTCATAATTCCACTCCGACAGGCTACTATCTGCGGAAGTATTGCGACCCCAATGTGAGTCTGGCAACGAACAACCCTACCACTTCTCCTCATGCCTGGGTAGCGATGCGTTTGGGTGAGTTCTACCTGAATTATGCGGAGGCAATGTTCCAATACTATGGCGATGCTGAAGTAAAGGGCGAAGGCGACTTCTCTGCTAACGATGCCATCAACCTGTTGCGTGACCGTGCTGATGTGATGATGCCTCACTGGAGCGGAACTCCTGCCAACTGGTTCGAACGCTACAAACGCGAGCGTATGGTGGAGATGGCATTTGAGGATCAACGCTTCTGGGATGTACGTCGTTGGAAGTGCGGTTCGGAACTGAGCGAAATCTCCATTGCCGAATTGCAGAAAAACGCTTCAGGCGACATTATCCTGACACGCAAGCAGGAGCAAAGACGTTGGGAAGATAAGTATTATCTCTTCCCGATTCCTTTCAGTGAGTATAACAAGAATAAGAATTTGGGACAGAACCTAGGTTGGAACTAATAAAGCATAGATTATGAAACAGATTATAAATAAATTGGCTATTCTCTTTTTGGGATTGGTATCCTTTTGTGCTTGCTCAGATGACGACGAAGAGCAGAACGCGAGATTATCTGTGGTGGACTTCTATCCCTCGATCGTGATGGAAGGGATTAACCTGACTGTGGTTGGTACAGACATAGAATCGGTAAAAGAGGTGATTTTCCCCGGTGGCGTTACAGCTACCGATATTACCGTAAAGGACGAATATTCGTTTGAAGTTACTGTACCCGCCGGGGTATCGGAAGAAGCAGCGCCCTTGATTGTGAAAGGAGAGGGTGAGGAAGCTTCCAGTCGTCAAACCATACGTTGCGCCAAACCGGTATTTAATTCTTTCCTGTTCACCGACAAGAAAGGTGCTGCCATCAATACTAAAATGTCGATTTTGGGTAAAGACCTGTTGTTTGTCGATGCCGTGGCTTTTATGGTTAATGGAGAAAAGCGCGTGGTAGAGAACAAGTATTTGCTGCGTAAATCGAACGATGACATCAAATTTATGATTCCTGCCGATTTCAAGATGGGAGATGTAGCGTCACTACAGCTCATCTTCAAGAATGGTGAGACGATGGACTTGGACGAAAAGATTGACATCGTGATACCTTGGCAAAACCCGTTCGCATTGTGCGACCCGATTACGGATGAAACTTTCATGATTACCGATTTCGAACATGAAGATCCTGCAAACGGCGTAAGTGATATAAAGGCAAGCGGATTTGTGGCTGTTCATGAGGAACAATCAGAAGATGACTTCTTCTGGAGCAATACTTATATTTATACGGCAGAAGATACAGGCAGTGGCGATTTATTCATTTGTCATGTGCATGGCAACCGTCCTGATGGTGATTTAAAAATGAATGAGTATGAGATTAAGCTTGACGTGAGAATTGACGAAGGTACGTTTGGTGCTTCTTTGTGGGCTGGTCACGTCGATTTGGGATGGACATGGTGTTGGATTGGTAATTTCTTCCCCGAATCGACCGACGGGAAATGGATAACCGTTAAGCGCAAGATTAAAGATTTAGGTATAGGTGGAGATTTTGATACTGGACATCCTATGGGACAGTGGGCATTAAGCGGTCTGATTGGTCCTTCTCTTCCTGCCGGAGTCAGTTTTGACAACTTCCGTATGGATCCGCTTCCTGAAGATTAATCGTTGCAACATTTATTCATGTCGAATCTGTAAAAAGAAGAGAGTATGAAATAATGATTATAAAGTGGCAACGGAGGTGAATCTCTTTTATCTCCGTTGCTGTTTTTAACGTCCTGTTATTAAAAAAATTAATAGAGATAGACTCAAGAATATGAAAAAAATCATTTTAACTCTTATCTATTGCCTCTCTATATGGGGAGTATCGGCACAAAATGAATCGTTCAACGGACTGGACGTACACATGGGCAACCTGTTCCGGCTGTCTGACGCCAAGACTCGCTCCATCTGCCCCGAAAATTTTACTGGTGAGAAAGGTAAAGGCGGTATGGCTCAAGTCAGCGACCGCGGGAAACGGAACATTGCTAATGCGGCATATGCGGCAAGAGACCTTGGTGAAGGCTGGAAAGTGAATCCGTACATTATCATAAACTCCAAAGAGACCATCACTATTGCTGAAATGGAAGGACCGGGTGCCATTCAGCACATTTGGATGACTCCTACCGGAAACTGGCGATTCTCCATCATCCGCATTTATTGGGACGATGAGAAAGAACCTTCGGTAGAGTGCCCCGTGGGTGACTTCTTCTGTATGGGTTGGGGGGTATATGCTCCACTTTCTTCTTTGGCAGTTTGTGTCAATCCCGGCAGTGCTTTCAACTGTTATTGGACAATGCCTTTCAGAAAGAAATGTAAGATTACAATTGAGAATATGGATGAAGAGAAATCAATGAATTTATATTATCAGGTTGATTATACATTGACGGATGTACCTGAAGATGCGGCCTACTTCCATGCTCAATGGAGAAGAACGAATCCCAATCATACATCGGACTATACAATTGTTGACAACATTAAGGGAAAAGGTCACTTTGTCGGTACTTACCTTGCATGGGGGGTAAACAACAATGGATGGTGGGGAGAAGGAGAAATCAAGTTCTTTATGGATGGTGATAAGAAGTTTCCTACAATATGTGGCACGGGTACAGAGGACTATTTCTGTGGTTCGTATAATTTTGATCGGGGAGGTCAATACAAAGAATTCTGTACTCCTTATGCCGGTTTACATCAGGTGATCAGACCAGACGGTACTTACAAATCCCAGCAGCGTTTCGGATTGTATCGCTGGCATATTACAGACCCTATCCGATTTGAAAAAGATTTGAAAGTTACTATTCAAGATTTGGGCTGGCGTGCAGGAGGTCGTTATTTACCTCAAAAGTCAGACATCGCATCTGTTGCATTTTGGTATCAGACGGAACCTCATAATAAGTTCCCAAAAATGGTTTCCTGGGAGGAACTTGAAGTTAATTAAAAAGTGAAATGTTATGAGATATTCTGTTGCTATATTTATACTGTTGTTTCTTTTGTGCGGATGTTCGTCATCGAGTGTCCGTGAGCAATATAGTTTGAAATTGAAAGAGTTTCCTATCGACTGTGGCTCATTGATAAAGTCAATAGAGGTCGATAGGTTGGGAGATGCGGAGTTTTCATCGGAAGTCATGCAAGTGGATGAAAATATGGTGAAAGTAAATATCCGTTTCAACCTTAAGGGGGATACTGTCAAACAGAATGATTGGCAGGTGCGGATAAAGCCGGCTTTCAAACCAGTATTCAACTGGGCACCTCATTTGACTCCTACAGTTAATAATATTATTGACCAGCATGTTTTTCGTTCGCCTGCGCTTATTGCAACAGACCAACAGCAGGGTATTGTAATCATACCTGATTTAGATATACTGTCAAAGTCTGGCAAAAACAGGTGGTATATGGATATGGATGCGGAGAATAATATTCTTTCGTTGGGCATGTCTGCGAGCAAGATATCTGACCATGTACTATATGAACGTCAGCCTGGAGCAGTTTATGAGGGCGGTATTGTGGAATATGGATTTTATATAATCAAATATTCCGAAAAGCAAGAGTTGGCAAATCCATTTCGTCTGCCACTGCAGTTTATGTGGAACAAGTGGGGACACGACCGGTTGGTGAAATTGTCTTCTGAAGATTTTGAGCCTTATGTAAAATATGCCTACAACTGGGCGTTCAATACTTGGAAAGAAAGTGTTTGGCAGGAATTTACACTGAATGGAAGAAAAGTGGGTGCACCTGTATTTATTGTAAATACGACCCAAAGCCCCAATTATCCGGGTGAAGTGAATGAACGGGAGTTTAGGTCCATTTGGAATCAGGCTTGGTTCAGTTCTTTGCGCTCGGCAAGTGGATTGTTCAGATATGCTAGACGGACTGCTGACAAAACGCTGTTGGAGAAAGCGAATCTGACTAAAGAACTGGCATTGTCATTCCCGATGAAAGACGGATTTTTCTACGGTCTTGTTGGTACCGATATGTGTGAGGTAGAGATAGACGGGAAAAAGTATAATCGTTCCAAGGGTTGGGACCATTATTTTTGGGGTAACTCCAATCGGAATCCGTTTACGTGGGATGCCAAACAATCTCCTTTCCATATTTTGGATATGAGCTGGACTGCATTGCTGATGCTTCGTTGGCATGAAGAATTGGAGAAGGATGAACGCTTGTTGACTTATGCTGAGACTTATGCACGTGCATTGTTGGGTGTACAATATGAGAATGGATACTTTCCGGGATGGCTGGATGTGGAGACTTTGAAACCTACTGAATTTTTGAATGATTCACCGGAGTCATCCATGTCTGTGACTTTTCTGCTTAAACTTTATGAAATAACAGGTAAGGAAGAGTATAAAGAGGCAGCTCTTAAGGGAATGAATGCTGTTAAAAGTGTAATTTCAGAAGGACGTTGGGAAGATTTTGAAACATATTGGTCGTGTTGTCGTATTGGAACTCCTGATTATATAGGGAAGAAAGTTGCAAGGAACAATATGTATAAGCAATGTAATTTCTCCATGTTTTGGACTGCTGAAGCATTACTTGAGTGTTATCGCATAACCAACGATGATGAGTATCTTAAATTGGGTCAACGCGTCTTGGATGAATTGTTGATGACACAAGCGTCATGGCAACCGCCTTATATTTATGTAAATGGAGTAGGAGGATTTGGAGTTATGAATGCTGATGGTGAATGGAATGACTCAAGAGGCAGTCTGTTTTCAGAACTTATCTTGCAATATGGCAAACTGCTGAATATTCCCGAGTATAAGGAAAGAGGGCTCTGTGCTTTGAAGACGGCTTTTGAAATGATGTATTGTCCTCAAAATCCTGAGGCAAAACAACAATGGGAAAAAGTCTGGCCATTTTTTAATAAAGAAGATTACGGCTTCACAATGGAAAACTATGGACATGGCGGCAGTACCTCACCGGAAGGAGAGGGCATGGGAGAGTTTACGATATATGACTGGGGAAATGGTGCGGCTTCCGAGGCTTATAATCGTATCTTGGACAAATTTGGTGCAGATGTTTTGCGTTAATAAAGAAACTGTATGCATTCTGTGTGGGGGAGTTGTCCCTCCCTCATACTGAAGATAGTGGCTTATTGTATATCAGATTTTGTATTGTTATTCTTTAGATTCAAATTCAATTCAGATGAATATATATGAAAGAAATATCATTGTCTCTTGTGTTTTATTCATGATTTTCTCGCTGGGAGTTTCGGCACAAGTTACAGAATTGACGGTTAACCAGCCTCCAATTATACAAGCTCCATCTGATTCCTCCCAATGGGCAAGTTTCAGAAAAGCTCTTTTGGATTGGCGGGTACAAATACATGAGAATATAAACTACGACGCTTCTCTTTATGACCGAGAAGATTTTCAATGGGTGAAGTCTGCTTTTAATTGTTGCTTTCTGATGATGTACGATCAGAGTTTTTATGATCGGAAACGGAATTGCTATACTGTTGAAAAAATATTAGCAGAAGGACGTGAGCGTTTTGGTGGATATGATATTGTTGTGTTGTGGCATGCTTATCCACGCATAGGGCTTGATAATAGGAACCAGTTTGATTTTTATCGGGATATGCCTGGTGGATTAACAGCATTGAAGAAAGTTGCAGAGGAGTTGCATGAGCAGGGTGTCAAAGTTTATATCAACTATAATCCATGGGATACAGGTACACGTAGAGAAGGTACTCATGATATTGATGCGTTGGCTACTGTTATAAAGTCTATAGGAGCTGATGGCATATTTCTGGACACTATGGACCGTAGTTCTGAGGAATTTCGTCAAAAGCTGGATATGGCTCGAATGGGAGTGGTTCTTGAAAGTGAGTTGGCACTTCCTATAGAAGAAATATCAACCCATCATATGTCTTGGGCACAATGGTTTGCCGACTCTGCCGTGCCGGGAATTCTACGTAGTAAATGGATTGAGCCCCGCCATATCCAACATGGGATTAGCCGTTGGACCGGAGATAAGTCCAAGGAGTTACAAACAGCTTGGATGAATGGAAGCGGGATGATGATTTGGGAAAATGTTTTCGGGCAATGGGTAGGTTGGAGTCCGCGTGATTGTTATATACTTAAAACCATGTATGGAATTCAACACTATTTCTCACATATATTCACGTCAAACAAGTGGATACCTTTGGTTAATAATACTCTGTTGCCTAATGTTTATGCAAATCTTTGGTATGATGACAATTGCCAATTATGGACATTAGTCAATAGGGCCTATGTACAAGCTGAGGGACCCTTATTACAGATTACACCTGATAGAAATTATGTTTATTATGACTTAATAAAAGGGCAGGAAGTGTTTCCAAATGAATCTGGTATAATAGAGGGACAGATAATACCACGGGGCATAGGCTGTATTCTCGCATTTAAGAAAAATCGACTACCTGACAATTTTGATGAGTTACTCTCATCGCAAGCTACTATTTATAAAGAGAAGACGTATAATATTGAATATCCTCAATTGGAGGCTATATTAAAACCCGTATCTGCAACGAAACCATATAAGAATGTTCCTCGGGATATGGTTGTAGTAGATGGGTATGAAGGAGAAATCCCCGTCACCTTTAATTGTAGAGAGATTGGATATTACCATTCGTTGGAATATGATTTTATCAATAGGGGGCCTGTTGTCCCTCATCAGAAAGTTACTTTTTCACGCAATGTAATAGTGAAACGTATTGCAATTGATTCATCTCCAGTAACAAATGCTCAGTACAAAGAATTTCTACATGCAACGAACTATCAGCCTCGTTTTTCTGAGAATTTCCTGAAGCATTGGATTAATGGCGAGATACCAGTGGGTACAGAACAAGAGCCGGTAGTGTACGTTGACTTGGATGATGCAAGGGATTATGCTAAATGGGTGGGAAAACGTTTGCCACGGGAAGAAGAATGGCAATTGGCCATAAAACAGGCTAAAGGTAAAAAACAGGAAATGCACTCGAATACATGGGAAATGACAGAAAGCGAATACAATGATGGACGTAATCGTTTTTGCATACTCAAAGGAGGAAGTGAATATAAGGCTGAAGGTTCTGATTGGTATTTTGACGGTGGTTTTCAAACTGAAGATTTTGCAGCAAAACAACTGTTGCTATATCCAGGTATTGATCGTTGCTCTACCGTTGGATTTCGATGTGTTGTAGATCTTGATTGAGATTATTAAAAAGGCTATGAAGTATTTAAACTGAATGTTTTCTGATACTTATGCTATAACTTATAAAATATAACGTTTAATTGTAAAATAATATAGATATGAATATAAGGCTAAAAAGATTGTTTTCTTTTATGATAATGTTTTTTATAGCAAGCTTTGTGCTTGCTGGGGAAGAACTTGAGAATATAAGAAGTAGAGCAGTTGATACACTGATGACTGATGAAACTGCAGTATTGTTTTACAATATACTTCAAAATCAAGGTAAAGGTACAATGCTTGGACAGCATGATGGTGTATGGATGGAAGAAGGGAAAAAGATAACCGGACATATTCATAAATTATCAAATAGATTACCTGCTGTTGCCAGCTATGATTTCATGTTTGTAACAAATGTCAATAATACAGAAGGTTCTTGGTATAGAATAAGAGAACATGAGATACGGGAACGGATAATTGCTGCCAATCGTGAAGGGATTTTGATTACGATGTGCTGGCATTACAACGATCCGTATACACAAAAAACATTTTATACAAAAGAGTTGCCGACTGAGGAGCTTAAAATGATATCGTTTAAGTCAATACTTCCGGGTGGGCAAAATCATGAACGCTATAAGAAAGATTTGCGGAAAGTAGCAGAATTTTCATCATCTCTTCGTGATGATGACGGTAAATTAATTCCTTTTATATTTCGACCTTTTCATGAATTTGACGGGGAATGGTTTTGGTGGGGAGCAGCCTACAATGAACCGGAAGAATTTAAGGATTTGTGGAGATTTACAGTACACTATCTGAGAGATACTCTGAATGTTCATAATATGCTTTATGCTTTCTCTCCTGATATAAAATTTGATTCTCGTGAGGATTATCTATTGCGTTATCCTGGCGATGGCTATGTTGATATATTAGGTTTTGATGATTATGAAGACTTCAAATATGATAAAAAAAGGACGAATGAAGCTCGGAAGAGAATCCGTATTGTTGGAACCTTGGCAAATGAGAAGAAGAAGCCTTGCGCATTGACAGAAGTGGGATATTTTATTAAAAAGGATAATCCGCAAAAAGTAGACATTGAACGAATGGAATATTTATTAGAAACTATTTCTGATATGTACGAATATCTTTCTTATGCTGTATTTTGGGGAAATGGTGGAGGTGTATATTGTATACCCACACAAGGTGATGCCGGAGAGGAAGAGTTTAAATCTTTTCTAAGGCAACCATTTATTCTTTTGAATGATAATAAGTAAAACAATAAATTTATGAAAAAGAAACTATTGGCTGTGTTTTTGTTCTCTGCTACAACCATGTTGTGTGCACAGACCTTACAGACTTCTAACAAGTACTTTGAAGTCGGAAATTTCAAAGAAGTACACAATCCTGCATGGGGAGTGACTGATGATCCATGGTGTATCAATGACCATACTTTTATTTATGATAAAAAAAAGAAAAAATGGCATGTGATTGGTATAACACATGCCCGAAAAATGGATTATATAAAAGATCCTGGGCTCAATCTACTTCATATTTCGGCAGATAGTCTGTTTCAGACTCCGTGGGAGGTTCATCCTCATGCACTGACTGCTGATTTTAAAAAATATAAGGAATCAGTTCTTTGGGCTCCTCATTGTGTACACCATAAGGGGAAATATTACCTGTATGTGTGTGCCGGATCTCAAAGCGGTGCACATGTTCATGATTCATACCAAATGAATCTTTATATATCCAAAAATTTGAAGGACTGGGAAAGATATAAGCAAAATCCATTGTTTGTGGATGGATTTGATGCACGTGATCCGATGATCATCAGAGATGGTAACCAGTGGATAATGTACTATACTGCAAACTCTACACCAATGGGAGGAAATCATGTCATTGCAGCTTATGTTAGTAAAGATTTACTTCATTGGTCAGATAGGACAATCGTTTTTGTCCATTCCCGAAAAGGAACTTTCGGAGGGCCTACTGAGTCTCCTTTCGTAGTGAGACGTGGTGATAAATATTATATGTTTTTGTGTGATGGAGGGCATACAGATGTATATGTTAGTAATGATCCGTTACAGTTTGAACAGGCTGACTTGATAGCGGAAATAAATGATTGCCGTGCCTCTGAACTAATTAGGGATAAAGCAGGAAACTACTATATTAGTAGTGCCGGATGGTTCAATGGAACATATGGGTTAAAAATAGCTCCGTTTATTTGGAAAGACGGATTGGAAAATGAAACGAGCAGTTTAAATTTCTAAATAATGTAGTAGTATGAAAAAGTTGTTTTTGATTCTATCCGTTTTTATCGGATTATTATTTGGCAATATTGATTGTCAAGCTCAAAAAGTGGGAGGAGAACTCGGTAACTTGGCTGCAATTAAAAAAGGTTTTCGTAATCGTAGAATAAGTAGTACTGATAAAAGTGGTAACAATGGTGATTGGATAGATTCAATAAAGCCTGGTGATAAGTGGAGTGTGAATATTTCGGGCGCGGGGATTATAAATCATATTTGGTTTACGATTTCTCCAATGAATATCATGAGAAACGACCTTATATTCAGAATTTATTGGGATGGAAAATCCGAACCTTCTGTGGAAGCACCTCTTGCAGCCTTCTTCGGTAACGGTTGGGATGAATATTATGAATTCGCTTCTCTTCCATTGGCTGTAGGTCCTCAAAGAGGGACTGGGCTTGTCTCTTATTTTCAGATGCCTTTTGCCAATGGGGCCCGGTTAGAAATAGAAAACCAAAGTGATGAAACTATTTCCCGTCTTTATTTTTATATAGATTATGTGGAAATGAAAAAGTTACCAGGTGATTTAGGCCGTTTTCATGCATGGTACAATCATGAACTGACGGATGCATTACCCGAGGGCGAAACTGAATGGGGGTTAGTAGGAATGCAGACTAACAATGTAGATGGTGCCGGTAATTATTTGTTTGCAGATATCAAAGGTGAAGGGCATTTTGTGGGAATTAACTATTATATGCACTCTCCTTCACCAATGTGGTATGGAGAAGGAGACGATATGATATTTATAGATGGTGAAGAGAAAGCGTCATTGTTGGGAACTGGTACGGAGGATTTCTTCAATACCTCGTGGTGTCCTAAAACCATCTTTGCTCATCCTTATTACGGATATGCACGAGTGAACAATGATAATGGTTGGTTGGGAAGGACGCATGTATACCGCTTCTTTATTGCCGATCCTATTTATTTTAATAAATCATTCAAAGGTACTATTGAACACGGACATAATAACAACCTCACTTTGGACATCAGCTGTGTCGCTTACTGGTATCAGTCTGAAGCCGGTGTGTTGCCTCCTGCTCCGACCAAGGCTGACAGAGCTCCTAAAGCATTCATTCGGGATCAGGATATGCACCGCTGGAGACATGAATGGAGAAAGAACCGCGGTAATGGTTCCAAATTATGGGGAGATGAGGTGAAATAAAGAATTAGGTTGCTATGATAAGATTGATAGTAGTAGAGTACAAAAGGGTAAGAATATGATGGTGGAAAGATTAATTAAATGCAATAAATGATATACTCATATGATGAATAAACTTTTTTCTCTTTTTGCAGCTTTGCTATTTACTATGCAGAGCTTCGCACAAAGCGACTATTATAAATGGGAGTTACAGAATCTTTCGGATATTTCCAGATTAGCAGAATATCGTGTTGGAAAAATGCAACAACTATCCAGCTATGACAGAAGTGGAGGTAACGATGATGGCTTTTCCGGTAAATATTCTTATATCCGTAAAGAAGGTAACGATTTGGTATTAGCTGATATTAAGGGAGCGGGGATAATTAATCGGATATGGACCCCTACGCCCAGTAATGATACCATTCAGTTCTATTTTGATGGAGAGAAAGTTCCTAGAATAAACATGCCTTTTATTGATCTCTTTTCAGGAGAGACATATCCGTTTGTAGCTCCTTTATGTGGAAATGAAATAGGAGGTTATTATTGTTATTTACCCATTCCTTATGAAAAGTCCCTTAAAATTATATACAAAGGAGAAATAATGAAGTTTCAACAGATTCAGTATCGTGAATTAACTCATAAGGAAAAAATACAAAGTTTTTCTTGGGAATATTTTAACAGTAACCCTGTATTGTCCGAAATCAGCCAAACTTGGAAGCATATGTCTCTTTCCTCTCTATATAATGATGAAATTAAGATGCGGAAAATAAATTTCACTATAAAAGGGGGAAAAGAACAACAAATATTTACTTTACAACAAGGAGGCAGGATCGTAGGAATAGAATTGGATAGTGATTATAATCTGCAAAGTAAAAGTGATAAACTGATATTCAAAGCTAAATGGGACAATGAAAAAGAGAATGCGATCGATGTACCTTTTCAAAGTTTTTTTGGTTATGCTTTTGGAAAACCATCAATGAAATCCATGTTGCTTGGAGCTACTCAGGCTATGTGTTATTCTTATTTGCCAATGCCATTTGACGGTCAGGCAAATTTGTCTGTAGAATATAAAAGTGGCAATAAAGAAGAGGAAATAACTCTTTCAGGACGAATTTATTATACAGAAAAACAAAGGGACAAGCGAAGAGAAGGAAAGCTGTATACACAATCACGGAGAGAATATTTGCCTGAGCCGGGTGTACCTTATACTATTGCTGATGTTCAAGGAAAAGGGCATTATATAGGAACGATACTTATTGCACAAGGGTTGAATGAAGGTATGACTGAATATTGGGAAAGTGATGATTGTTCATTCATTGATGGTGAAATGAGAATGCATGGAACTGGTTCTGAAGACTACTTTAATGGGGGCTGGTATGCTGTGACCGATCGATGGGACAGAGGGATTAGTTTGCCTATACATGGTTCTTTGTTGTATGACATAAAAACGGCTCGTACTGGCGGGTATCGTTTTTACTTATCGGATAAGATCAATTTTAATTCTTCTTATGTACTGACCATTGAACATGGTCCTGAAGGGAATAAACTGGATGTGGATTATACCTCGGTCGGATTATTCTATGCAGATAAGCCGCAATTTAAGAATCAGTATTTAACCCATGTTGTCAATGAAGTTCCGCGTAGGGATATATTGTTACCTCAGGATATGACAATGCGCCTTTATTGGTTCACTCAGGCTTCATTCAACGGCAGCTCGATGATTATTTCATCAAAGCGTGAAGACCATTGGACCACTAATATAGATTTTGAGGCAGTGCCCATGGTACAATTTGACCTCACTGGAATGGATAATGGGAAATACAAGGTAACTGTTGTTCACACCGGTAGTAATGAGGCCAGACCATTTTCTGTATGGCAGCGTACTAATCAGGTTTCCGAATGGATATCGGGCAATAATAATGTCCAAACTACTTCTTATGCAGGTGAAATAGAAATATCAGACCAAATTAAGACATTAACCCTAAGAAAAAAGAAAATGGATAACACTGAATTACAAATAGATTATCTCATCTTTGAAAAAATAGAATAATGAAAACAACGGAATTATATTTAAAGTTTGTTTTAGTGATTGTAACTCTATGTTCATGTACTCATACATCTTCTGTAGGAAATGAATACCTATATATGAGTAAAGATGAGTTGAAGGATAAAATCAAGGGGGGATGGGCAGGTCAGACCATTGGGGTTACTTTTGGCGGACCTACAGAATTTAAATACAATGGCACCTATATTCAAGATTACCAGCAGTTGTCTTGGAGCGATGACCGGATAAAGAATACGATGCTCTCATGGCCCGAACTGTACGATGATCTTTATATGGATCTTACTTTTGTGGAAGTATTTGACCGTTTGGGCCTTGAGGCTCCAATTGATTCATTTGCCTATGCATTTGCCAATGCCGATTATATGTTATGGCATGCCAATCAAGCAGCCCGTTACAACATTTTAAATGGTATTCTTCCTCCCCAATCCGGTAATTGGGTGAACAATCCACATGCAGATGATATAGATTATCAGATTGAAGCCGATTTTGCCGGTTTAATGTCACCCGGAATGCCTAATGCCGCTTCTGATATTAGCGATAAGATAGGACATGTTATGTGCTATGGCGATGGTTGGTACGGTGGAGTATATGTAGGGGCAATGTACAGCCTTGCTTTTGTGTATAATGATATTTATACCATTGTGACAGAAGCCTTGAAAACAATACCTGAACAGACGACATTTCATCAGTGCATATCCGATGTTATAAGATGGCATAAGGAATACCCGGATGACTGGCATCAGACATGGTTTGAAATACAGAAAAAATGGTCAGAAGACATTGCTTGCCCCGAAGGAGTATTTGTGCCTTTCAATATAGATGCAAAGGTTAACGCTGCCTATGTAGTAATGGGGCTGCTCTATGGAAATGGAGACTTTACAGAAACTCTTGAAATAAGTACTCGCGCAGGGCAGGACTCAGATTGTAATCCGTCAACAGCCGGAGGTGTTTTGGCTACCATGATAGGATATGACAAAATTCCTGCGTATTGGAAAAACAGTCTTTCTGAAGCTGAACAGATGGAGTTTAAATACACGAATATGTCTTTGGAAAAAGCTTATGAAACCAGTTTTAGGCATGCTTTATTAATGGTTGAACGGAATGGTGGGATTATAGAGGAAGACAGCATTGGTATCCTTGTTCAAAATCCGGAAGCAGTACGGTTTGAACAAAGCTTTTCTGATTTGAAACCTCGAAAGAAAGAAATATTCTGGCATCCTATAGATAGGGAGATTTCCTTTGAATTTGAAGGTACAGGCTTTGCTTGGCGGGGGGAAGCTGTAAAGAACTCCAAAGAAATGGATGAATATGTATTTGAGGTGACCTTCTATTTGGATGATAAGAAAATTGAACGCTGTATTCTCCCTACTTCCTATAAACTTCGCAAACACGATTTAATTTGGAAGTATAATCTGCCTAACGGGAAACATAAAGTAAAAATGGTCATTAATAATCCCCATCCGGATTACACAATCTATTCATGGGATTATGTGGTTTTTTAAAAGAAATGTTTAAATTTTAGATGATGTTTATATTATGAAAAAGTATTATTTGACTTTATTGTTGTTTTTTCCTGTATTGTTATTTGGGCAATTAAGGAACAGTGATGTTTACAAGTTACCCGAAATGGGCAAAGAAAACATCCGTGAGAATATTAATATCCCTGGTTTTGACGGTTATGAAACATTGAAATGTGATTTCCATATTCATACTGTTTTTTCTGATGGTAAAGTGTGGCCGGATATCAGAGTAAATGAGGCTTGGCAGCAGGGACTGGATGCCATAGCCATTACAGACCATATTGAGTACCGGCCTTTTAAAGATAAAGTGTTAGGTGACCTGAACGAAAGTTATAATATAGCCAAGGGGCATGCCGACCATTTGGGATTTATACTTATAAAGGGAGCTGAGATTACACGTAATAAGCCGATAGGACATCTCAATGCCTTGTTTATCAATGATGCTAATAAGCTTGCTTTGGAAGACCCCATTGATGCCTTGCATGAAGCCAAACGACAAGGAGCATTTGTCATGTGGAACCATCCGGGCTGGCCTGATGATAAAAGTACTTTATATCCGGTTCATGAACAATTGCTCAAGGATAACTTGATAGATGGAATTGAGACCTTCAATTTCTTGGAGTATTATCCTCTTACTTTTGATTATGCCAATGAGTATAATTTGGCTTATATGGGCAATTCTGATATTCATCACCTAATCACGGAAACTTATGGTGGGGAGAAGTTGGCACGTCCCCTGACATTAGTGTTCTCTTCTGAAAGGTCGGAAAAAGGGATAAAGGAAGCTTTATTTGCCAGACGTACAGCAGTGTTATTCAACGGTTCTTTGGCAGGAAAAGACGATATACTCAGAAAACTTTTTAACGCTGCGGTGCACGTCAAAAAAATAGAGAATAACAGTGGATATACAGAATTGAGTAATACTTCAGACTTGAATTTCATTCTTCTGATTGGCAATTATCGGTATTGCTTGTCCCCTAACAAGACTTTACGTTTGAAACTGCCGGAAACAGGCAGGGTTATAGTGGAAAATTGTCATACAGGGAAGGATTCCAAATTGGAATTTATCCTACCACTGCAGTAATAATCAATGAGACGACTTATGAAACGCTGGTTGTTATCTGTTTTACTCTTACTGGCAAGCAGTGTAGCGTCAAAGTGGCTGCGAATGGAATAGTAGAAGTATGGTTGCCATTGATAGAAGAAGAAAAGACTCTTCTAAAAAAAGAATGCGAAGTTCTAAAAGAACTTCGCATTCGCGAGATGAAAAAAGGATTGAAAAAGAAACAGTTTATATATTGGTTAGGTGAGGTGTTTTTCTTTTTTTCCGGTGAACAAACTACAAAAGAAGGAGTATACTCCCCCTTTCTTAGAAATCAAGCTCTGATTATTGCCCGTAATTCGGCTATGCAGCGAAAGAACCTCATTAGCGAGTTTGGTCATTTTCTCCAAATCAGCTATTAATTCTTCCTCCCGCTGAGTGCGCACATAATTTTGTTCCAGCAAATCATCGTTAAATTTCGCCAACCGGGCATTTTCCTGATAAAGCCAATTCACATGCTCTACCGGAAGACGCTCAACAGTCGCATCATCAGGATAAGATTTTATCGCGTTAAAAGTAAGAGCCCTATCAATCTCTTCAGTATCCACCATCGGGTTGGTGTCTTCATAGGGTTCCTTGTCGATAGACGAGTACGTTAGATAACTGAGCCTGATCCATTCAAGGATGCGCTCTTCAGAAATACCGTATTTGTCGGCCGCTAACTTTATAGATACCCAATTAGCCATATAGTGTTTGATTATTAGTTTAAAAATCAACCCTATACGGCTATAATGGTATATTATAAAAGTACGGGGTCTTACGGGTCAGTCCGAAAACCCTGTGGATATGTTATGTTAATACGC